>Ga0070734_10000119_pt1 | contig 223059 bp, 225 predicted proteins | sample Coa_R1_8_FD_66444 | JGI IMG/M metagenome (GOLD analysis project Ga0070734, IMG submission 66444) | Surface soil microbial communities from Centralia Pennsylvania, which are recovering from an underground coalmine fire - Coalmine... | ecosystem: Environmental > Terrestrial > Soil >...
CTCCTCTCTGCTACTCCTCCCCATGGGCGACTCTCCTTCCACCCGGACTCCCGGGCTTGGCTTGGCAGCCGGAAGGTTACGTCGCCCGATCCTCTTTTACACACCCGCTGATCTTAGCCCAGCCTGTCAACGAAAATGAGACAGCGGGTTTCGGAATTTAGTGTAGCGTCGCCTCCGTCGTCGCTGGTTCGTCGGCCTCGTTCTCGATCGCGGGCGGAAGCCGCGTGATCGAAAGTTGTTGAGCCTTGGTGCGTAGGTCGGGCCCTCCCGACTCCGCCGCGTGGCTGTACGGGGCTCTAAACGCGCCGCCGTTCTCCTCGCTCCCGGCCGACGCCGGATGCGACGTAGACGTCGCTGGGGTCGGCGGGTTGATCCAAACCTCGGTGGGCCGCGCCGGCGGCCGCGACACGCCGCCGACGAAGCGCTCGGGGTGGGCGGCGTACGCGGCGGCGAGCACGGTGGCGCGCGCCGCCACGCGCTGGTCGGCCAGGCCGTAGTGGACGTCGTGCGGGGTGAGGAGCCCGATCCCGCTGTGCCGATGCGCGGTGTTGTACCGGGGGAAGAAGACCCGGCAGTGCCCGCGGGCATCCTCGATCGATCCGAAGCGCTCGGGGAACTCCGGCCGATACTTGAGCGTCTTGAACTGCGCCTCGGAGAACGGGTTGTCGTTCGAGACGTGCGGCCGCGAGTGCGTCTTCGTCACGCCGAGATCGGCCAGCAGCAACGCCACCGGCTTGGACGTCATCGAGGAGCCGCGGTCGGCATGCAGGGTGAGCGCGCCGGGGGCGATGCCCTGTCGGGCACAGCTCTCCGCGATGAGCTTCTGCGCCAGCCGGGCGCTCTCGCGGTGGGCGACCATCCAGCCGACCACGTAGCGGCTGAACACGTCGAGGATCACGTAGAGGTAGAAGTACGTCCACTTCACCGGCCCGAGCAGCTTCGTGATGTCCCAGCTCCAGAGCTGGTTCGGTCGCGTGGCCAGGAGCTGCGGCGCCACGTACTGCGGGTGGCGCAGCTGATCCCGCCGTTCACGGACCTCCGCCGACGCCGCCAGCACGCGGTACATCGTGCGGGGCGAGCAGAGGTAGCGCCCCTCGTCGAGCAGGTGCGCGTAGACCTGCGCCGGCGCCAGGTCCACGAAGCGCGGCGCGTGCAGGACCTCGAGCACCGCCGCCCGCTCGGGCGCCGCGAGCGCCCGCGTCGGGGTCGGGCGCGGTGGGGCCGCGGGCTTCGGCTTCCGCCGGCGGTAGTAGGTAGCCGCCGAGACGCCGAGCGCCGCGCACGTCGGCGCCACCCCGAGCCGTGGCCCCACCGCGCGCACCGTCTCGAGCCTCACTTCGCGCTCTCGAGCGGGGCTCCCAAGAGCGCCGCAACTTTTTTTTGAAGCTCCACGAGCGCCTCAGCCCGCTCGGCGCGCTGCTTCCACCGCGCGATCTCGCGCTCCTGCTCGGCGAGCTTCTTGTCCCGCGGATCGGGCGGCGTCGCCTTCGGCCCGCGCGGCTTCGGCGCCAGCCCCGCGAGCTCGCCGCGATCCCGTGCCGCGCGCCACGTCGTCAGGTGCGACGAGTACAACCCCTCGCGTCGCAGCAGCGCCCCGACCTCGCCCGGGTGCGTGCCGCGGTCGGCCTCCCGCAGGATCCGCCGCTTGTACTCCGCGGTGAAGCGCCGCCGCTGCGCCTTCGCGACCACCTCCGTCTCCACTGCCCCCGGCCCGGCCGCAGACCCCGCGGCCGGCGCCGCGCTCGGGGAAACTCCAGTCGCCCTACGGGCTCCTTCCGTTTCCCCGAGCTGCTCGATCCCCTCACCCCGCTTCTCCACGACCCCCATCCATCGCTGCCTCCCCGCCCTCTACAGTAAACTATCGCCACCCCGCTGTCTCACCCTCGTTGGCACAGAGGGGAACGAGCCCTGCCGCGTCGGGGTCGCTTCGCTCATCGCAGCCGGTTTCTCGCTCGAAGATGGTGGTCCGAGGCAATGCTGGCCGACTGGCCCGCGAGCGCTGGAACGAAGCCGCGTGCGCGCGCTCGCCCTGCTCGGGGTCTCACGTGACAGGAGAGCACCGCGCCCCGCATGCGTGCCTCCCCCGGGCGCGGCATTTGCGGAGGCTCGAGCGAAGCGATACTAGCACGCAGCGGCGGGTTGGGTGCGGGCAGCGAGGAGGGAGGCGATGGCGGAGAGGATTTTCGCGGGCTGGATCGTGGCCGGCGTGGTGGCGGCGGCGCTGACCTGGCCGAACGCTGCAGGCGCCGCCCTTTGCAAGGACAAGAAGAAGGGGACGCTCGTGGTGCGGCCGGCCTGTACCAAGCGATTCGTCCCGGCCTCGGCCGACGACCTGGGGCTCGGCGTCGTCGGCGGCGGCGGCCTGACCCTCGGGAGCGGTGGGTTCGCGATTGCCGCCGGGGGCGTCACGAGCGACAAGCTCGCCGCCGGAGCGGTGACGCCCGCGATGATCGGCTCGGTTCCCGCTGCGGTAGTGACCAACACAGGAGACATCTCTGTCGCGGGCGGCGGGACGCAGAACCTGATCAGCTTCGACACCGATCAAGTCAATATCGACGGGATGCACTCGACGACCAGCAACCCGTCGCGGCTGACGGCCCCGATCGATGGCCTGTACGAGATCCATGGCGAAGCGAACTGGTTCCCGTGCTCGAACACCGGCACCTTCGAGGAGATCGAGATCTTCGTCAACGGGACGACGCGAGTGGGCGTGACCGAGATTCCCAACAGCACCGCGGCGTGCGTCGCGGAGGGTGTGCGTGCGCTCGTGCACCTACACGCGGGCGACTACGTCCAGTTGTACGCGCGTCAGAGTTCCGGGAGCGCAGAGACGATCCGGGGCACGAACAGCGAAGGAGCCCCGGACACCCCCGAGTTCGACATGCGCTGGGTCGGTCCGAGCTCGTGAGCCGATGAGAGCGGCGCGACGGGGCCGATCGCGGTAGGCTCGGCCGCGGAGCACAGGACGGTCCCCGGGGCGCAAGACCGGCGTCGGCGACGCGGCCTGGATCGCCGACCTCCTCGCGCACGGGCTCATCCGGAGCAGCTTCGTGCCGCCCGGTGTGGGCTCCCACCTCGAGGAGCGCCGCCAGCGACGAACCGCTCAGCATCGCCTCCTCATGCGTAGAGCCGCGCCGCCGTCTCCAAGAGCGACGCCACCTCGTCCCGTAGCCCCTTCGGGCGCAGCACCTGCACGTAGGGACCGAGACTGAGCACCCAGGCCGCCAGCTCGGTGGTCCCTCGAACCCGCATCGTGAGCAGCGTCGTGCCGTCACGGCGGGCCTGGAACTGCTGGGTCGGATGGAGTCGTCGCGACGACAGGTAAGCCGCCGTCTCCGGATTGAGAATGAGCAGCTCCACGCTCGTCTCCGGTCCATCAATGATGCCGAAGGTTCCTTGGGTGTACTTCTCGGGCGAGTACCGTGGCGGGTACGTGAAGCGGGCGTCGAGCTTTTCTCCCTTCCTGATCCGCTCGACGGCCAAGTAGATGATCCGCTCGAAGCGGTGGCTGTAGCCGATCAAGTACAGGCCGCCCCGATACATGGCGAGCGTGTACGGGTCGAACTCGTGGACGCTGCCTTCCCCGAGGAGGCCGCCGTAGTCGATCCGCATCTGCTGTTGGTCGACGAGGCAGCGGACGATCAGGTCGAGCGTGTCGTCGAACGCGCGGTAGTCCTTGAGGGCGTAGGGAACGGAGAAGAACTTCTTCTCGAAGTCCGCCAGGCGTTGCTGCTGGCCATGCGGGAGCATGCGGTAGAACCGCTGCCAGAGGTCCTCCACTCCGTCCTTGAGCACGGTCCCGTCGAGGACCTGGAGGACGTTGAGGGCGAGGTACAGCGAGAGCGCCTGGTACGGCGTCGAGTCGGGCGCCCGCGCCGACTCCGCGAGCCGCAGCAGTTGCCGACCGCCTCGGCTCACGACCTCCAGGACGGGCCGCTCGCTCGGGTCCACGAACTCGCGCCGACAGACGGCGAGGTAGCGCCGCAGGGTGCGAGCCGAGATGCCGATGTCGTCTTGGATCGCGTCGAAGCTCCAGCCGTAGGGCCGTGACAGGAGCCCGTAGATGATCCGCGCGAGCCGGGTCGCTGTCCCGTAGGTCGGCTTCCGGGACGGGGTGCCGCGCCGTCGTCTCCGGGGCTTCGTTCCGCGATGTGTCGGCACGAGTCGGCTTCCCTCCTTCGACGAGTAGTATACTAGTCCGATGTCAGCCGTTGACCGGGGCCGGGTGTACATAGGTCAGGCAGCAGGGAACCGCCAACATCGAGAAGGAGCGCGCGGATGGACGACGTGGTGGACCAGGACCTTCCAGCATCAGACGGCGCCGTTGACGAGCAGGATTTATTCACCGACCTCCTCATGGAGCACTGGCTCGGGCTCGCGGCCGTCGCGTGGGACGGCTTCTCGGCCCGAGGACGCGGGGTCGTCGTCCTCACCGAGGCAGACGGCTCTGCCACGTTGGCCTACCAGCCCGGGCCGCCATGCCCGTGTCATGCGGAGATGGTCGAAGAGTACGATCCCGAGCACCAGGTCGTCGTCGTCCACCGCGCCGCCGACGAGGAATGCTGCATCAACGTCTTCGGCGGCTGGCCCACACCACCGGATGCCGCCGCGTCCGTACCAGCGGCGGACCGGCGTGTCTCGATCCACTAGCATCGCTCTCGGCCACGCCATCGTCGATTACGACGTTGAAAGCGCGCTCGAGGATCGTGCACCGTCCCCTCGCACGCCACGGCGACGGGGGGCGGGACTTACGGAGCGCCAGAGCACATGCCCTGGAGGCATACAGCGCACGGCGCCCGCTGGAGCACCGTGCAGGGCTCGCAGCAGTCCGCGGTCTGCGTGCACCCCGTGCCGAAGAACGGGATGCATCCGGGCTCGACACACACCCCCGTCGCGTCGGGATTCGTTTGCTGGCAGACCAGGCCGGGGGCGCACACCGGCGGCGGGTTGAGGATGTTCCCCCCGCAGGGACCGCCGACGCCGGAGACGCACCCGCACGTCGCGGCGGCCGCGGGCAGGCTCTCGCAGGTCGTCCCGGCAGGGCAGCGCCCGCCGCAGGTTCCGCCGGCTTCCGCGCCGCAGGGTGGCGCCCCGCACGGGCCCACATCCGGGCAGCAGTTTACGCCATCAGCGCAGAGACAGATGCACACGTGCTCGCACATCCCGTTCACGCACCGGTCCACGGTGCACCCGATGCCGTCCTCGCAGTCGGCATCCGTCGCGCACGCGTGGCAGGGCACCGTGCTCGTCGTCGTGCTCCCGATCGTCGTGGTGGTGGTCGTCGTCGAGCCGAGGCACGCGGGCGAGCAGAGCTCGTTCGGTTCGCGGCAGGGCGCCCCGGGGCCGCACGGCGTGTCCGTGCACTGCCCATCAACCGTGACGAAGCACCGGCCGACCGGGGGCGGCGGCGGGCAGGTGTTGGGTGGAATCGGTCCGCACTGCGCGACGCAGACGTGGTTCTGGCAGGTCCAGAACCCTCCACACTGCCGAGCTTCGGTACAGAGCGGGCACGGCAGTTCCGGCGGCAACACGTTCAGGCAGTCGCAGGGGGTGTCGCAGGGGACGATGCAGCGATCCGGACACCCGTCACCATCGGTGTCGACGGGCTGCGCGCCCGGCGTACACAGGATGTCCGGGCAGCGGCAGAGCCCGTCGCGGGCCTTCTCGATCTGGGCCTGCTGGCGGAAGCAGTCGTTGACGTACGTGTTGCCGTCGCAGCCGCACACGGGGTCGAGAATGCCGAGGCAGGTCGTCGGCACCGCGAGGCAGTGGCCTGCGGCATCCCCAACACCGCACTGGCCGGGCCCCTCTTCGCAGAACTGGTCCGCCGGACACCCGAGGCCGGCGCTCGTGCCGCAAAGCGGCGCGCCGCACGCGCCCGGTGCCGCCACATCCACGCCATGCGCCGCCGCCGTGCAGGCGTTCGCATAGGTCTGCCCGTCGCACCCGCACACCGGGTCCGCAATGGCGGAACAGGCGCTCGGCGTCGCCTGACAGACGCCCGTCCCCGCGCACTGCCCCGCGGGCCGCGCACAGAACGCGCCGCCGGCCGAGCCGTCGGCGCAGTCGGCGTTGCTCGCGCAGGGGTGTGCCCCGGGGCAGCCTGGGCCAGCCACGAGCTGACACGTGGCCGTGCAGCACGGGCCCCCGTCACACTGCTCGTGCCCTTCGAGAATCCCGTTGCCGCACTCGGGCTCGCGGCTGGCGACGAAGCGCCGCTGGTGATGCCGGGCCCGGATCACGCCGACAAACGTCGCGCAGCCGGCGCGAATCATGCCGCGCAGCCGCACGGGGCCCGCCATCTCGCTGCACGCCTGCCAGCGCGCCCGCACGAGCGTGCCGTGACGCGTGCGCGTGACGGCGGCCGGCGTGGCTGCGCAGCGGCTGCCCACGGCCACCTGCCCCCCAACGAAGACCACGGCACCCGCTTCGGGAGCCCGATCCCCGGCGACGAGCGGCGCCTCGGCCACAAACCGGCCGCCGGGGCACAACGGGGGCCCGGCATGCTTCGCGTGAGCCAAGACGTCGAGTGCCAGCAGCGACAGCGAAGCGACAATCACGGATCGAAACATGCGCGCCTCCGGGGCGGCAGGGAGTCTCGGCCAGAATACGTCGAGTGGTCAAGCGACCTCGCACCGTCACCGCCGGGGGCGCTCTACGGCGAGCCCGCGGTTGAGGTAATCGCGTCGCGGGCGGCGCTCCCAACGACGGCGAGCGCATCGACGCCGAGCGGCCCGCCAATCCAATGCCGGTCGGGCCGGGGCGACGACGCCCAAATGCCTCCGCGGGCCATGGCGACTCGCACGTCTTCCGCCATCGGCCGCTCGACTCCTCCACGCCGACGTCGTCGACCGGCCGGCAGTGTCACCTCGTGGCACCGGCCTTGCTTCGAACACCCATCGCGCGTCTCTGCCGAAGGGGGACGCGCGCAGACGACCCCATGGAAACGCGGCGCACGAAGGCAGGCTTCACCCTGATCGAGCTCCTCATCGTGGTGGCCATCATCGGTATCCTGGCGGTGATAGCCATCCCGCAGTTCGGGACCTACCGCCAGCGCGGGTACAACGCCCGCATGGAGGCCGACGCCGGCAGTGCGGCGATCGCCCAGGAAGCCTACTTCGTCGACAACCACGCCTACTTCGCCGGCGACTGCGCGGCCGCGGGAGCGCTACCGGGCTTCAACCCGTCGGGCGAAGTCGTCTGCGCCGCGGCGGCGAAAACCTGCGCGGGCACGAACGCCGCCGGCTTCACGATCACGACCACCATGCAGCAGGCGAACCTCGCGTCGTTCGTGCAGTGCGTGTGGGACAGTTGCGGGCAGACGTGCCCGAACGGTCAGACCGGCAACCTCTGCTGCTCGTAGGACCGCCTCACGCGCCGGGCGCGAGGACGTCGATGACCGCGTGCACCAGCTCCGACGGCTCGACCGGCTTCGTGAGGTAGTGGTCGAAGCCTGCCGCCCTCACCCGCCGGCGGTCGTCGGCGCTCGCCAGCGCCGTGAGAGCAATCGCGGGAACCCGCGCCTGTCCATCGGTGCGCAGGCGGCGGATCAGCGCGAACCCGTCCTCGTCGGGCATGGCGAGATCGGTCACCACGACGTCCGGCCGCTGCATCGCGAAGCAGCGCAGCGCTTCGCCGACCGAACCGGCCGCCGTCACGTCGGCGCCGCAGTGCTCGAGCATCGTGGCGACGACCTCGCGGTCCTGGGCCTGGTCGTCGACGACGAGCACACGCACGCGCGCGAGGCGCGGCAGTGGCTCCGACGCGCTCCGGCGCGTGGGCCCGCTCGCTGCGGAAGCCCCCGAACACGCCGGCGCGAGCGGGAGGCGGACCGTGAACGCGCTTCCCTGGTTCGTCCCCGGGCTCACCACGTCGATGGTGCCGTCGTGCAGCTCCACCAGCGAGCGCGCGATCGCCAGCCCGAGGCCGAGCCCGCCGTGGCGGCGCGTGGTCGAGCTGTCGGCCTGGCAGAAGCGGTCGAACACGTGGGGCAGCATGGTAGCGGGAATGCCCAGCCCCGTGTCGCGCACGACGATCTCGGCGTGCGTGCCGCTGCGCCCGACGACGACCTCGACACGCCCTCCCGCGGGCGTGAACTTGATGGCGTTGGTGACGAGGTTGTCGATCACCTGGCGCAGCCGGATCGCGTCTCCGCGCACGACCGCGGCTTCGCTCTCTCGCCGAAGGTCGAGCGCGAGCCCCTTGATGCGCGCTTCGTCACGGTGCGCGTCGACGACCGTGTCGACCGCGGCGCCCACGTCGACGCTGCCGTCGTCGAGGTTCAGTTTCCCCGCAACGATCCGCGAGGTGTCGAGCAGATCGGCGATCAGATGGAGCTGGGCCCGGGCGTTGCGCTCGATCGTGTCGATTGCGCGCCGAGCCTTGTCCCCGTCGAGGAAACCCATCTTGAGCATCTGAGTCCACGCGAGCACGGCGTTCAGCGGCGAGCGCAGCTCGTGCGACAGGACGGCGAGGAAGTCGTCCTTCGCCCGGGTCGCGCGCTCGGCCGCGAGTCGGGCCGCGTGCTCGCGCGCGGCGACCGCGCGCTGCTCGTGCAGCGCCGTCTCGAGCGCCTGCCGGCTTTCGGCCTCGCGCGCGCGGTGGGCGATGTTCCCCAGCACGTCGCGGGCACGTGCTTCGGCGGCCGCCAGGCTGAGCGCCGAGCCGACGACGATCGCCGCGCCGAGCTGGAGCGCCGGCACCGGGAACCGGAGGTGCGGAATCGCGAGCAGCCAAGGGGCAACCGTACTGCCGAGAAGCACGAGCTCGGCCGGCCACCCCCAGGCGAAGAACAGGGCTCCCGCGAGGTAGAGCGTCAGGAGCACGAAGGCGAGGAACGCTCCGTCGCCGCCGACCACGGCAAACAGCGCGATCACCGCGAGCCCGAGGAGGACGCACCCCGCTACCAGAATGGACAGAACGGCACCTCGATCCCGGACCATCTCGATCACGCGTGCGGTCACGACGAGCACGGCGGCCTGCGCCCCGAACGCCAGCACGCCGAGCAGCGGCGCGAGCCGCGATTGGACGATCAGCAGACCGATCCACACCGCCGACGTCGCGAGCCAGTAGAGCGCGAACGGGCGCAGTCGCTTCCCCATGAACGCCCCGTGCTCCCGGACAACCGGGCCTGCCGAGGGTCGGCGACTCGAACCCATGCGCGGCGCGATCATAGCGCGTGCGCGGTCCCCGGCGCGATCGGGCTCGACTCACGGGCGACCGCTCGTCCTTCGATTCTCCGCTGACCCCATGCCGAGGCCGTGGCGGACCCTGCGCGGGCTTCCGGCCGCCTCGGCACAGCGCTCGGCCGGCGGGACGATCTCGCCGGACGAAATCGCGCGGCGCCGGTCAGCTTTGAACGGAGCACGCGCTCGCCCGTGGTGCGCCCCCCGGCGGCGGGAAGTCGTGCAGGCCGACGCGGGCGCGATCGATGCCGTACGGCACCTCGCTTGCACTCGGAGCACGTTACGCGGCGGGACGTCCGCGTCCCGAGAAGCGAAGGAGAATGCCATGCGCCGAGCCGAGCCGCAGCCGTCGGGCGTCGCCTGGCTCTTGCTGACCCTGCTGGGGCTGGCGAGCGCGCTGCACGCCCCGCACCCCCTCGTCACCCACCTCCACCGACCGACCGCGACGACCGAGACGCGGGCCCTGAGCCACTCCGTGGTGCACGTGAAGGGCCCGTCGAAAGCCGACGTCCGCGCGCGGCAACGGGCTCCTTTGGGTTCGGCAGGTCGGTCTCGGAAGGATGCCGTGACCCTGACGCTCCTGCTCCTGGCAGCCGAGAGCGCCCGGGCTCCAATGTCTCGCTAGCGGCGGGGACCTCACCATGGAGCTCGGGCACGCCCCCCTCCGGCAGTTGCTCCCGTGCGTGGGCATCGCGTTCGTGATGGCCACACGCGCTCCAACCGCGCACGCCAGCACCCCCGTCGGCAGGACGAGCACGAACGCGGCCGACACGGAGCGCTCCGCCCCGCCCTGCTTCCCGGCGTCCGTGCCCGTGTGGGCGGGACGCCCCCCGGGCGACGCGCGATACCTGCGGGGCTGGGCGTTCATCGATCCCCGGACGCGCTTCGAAGGCGACGGCTGTCAGGTCCGCGGTTGGGCGCCTGCCGATCCGTGCGGGCGGGTGGTCTCCGTGTACGTGGCGAATTGCCCCGACGGCACGTTCACGTTCACGAGAACCGAGTCGGATTGCCAGCACGTGCTCGGCTGCCGGGATCGTCACCAGGCGACGGGGACGGACCAGCCGCCGGGCGCCGGCGGGTCGATGTTTGGAACGCAGGACGGGTCCCGGTAGCGTGGTGGGTAGAGGAGGAGTCGCAGGATGATCCGATCGCTGCTCGTGCCCGCCTTGGCGCTGACGCTCGGGGTGGCCCCGGCCGCCGTCGTCCGGGCAGCCGACGTGCATGTCGGCATCGAGATCGGAGTGCCCCCGCCTCCCGTGGTGGCGCTCCCGGCAGCGCCGCAGTTCACCGTGGTGCCGGAGCAGCCGCCCGTCGCGTATGCGCCCGGCGTCACGTTCAACCTCTTCTCCTACGGCGGCCAGTACTTCACCTTCCACGACGGCGCCTGGTTCTGGGCGCGGACCTACGGCGAGCCTTGGGTGTACGTGCCCCGCGAACGCGTGCCCGCTCCGGTGCTCGGCATTCCCGTGCGGTACTACCGAATTCCCCCGGGCCAACTGAAGAAGCGGTACCGCCGTGGAGAAGGCCACGGGCGCGATCATTGGGACCATCACCATCGGGACGACGAAGAGGAGCACGGGCCTGGACACGGGCACGGCCATGGCCACGAAGACTGAGTCGGCGTTCGCGGCGAGCGGCTGAGGGGACCTAAGCGCGCGTGCCGATCGTCGAAGAGGACCCGTGGCGGGTCCAGTACTTCACCGGTGTCCAGTGCCCGGACGACGTCGTCATCCCGACCGACGACCCCCACGCGTACGCGCTCCATCCCGCCCACCGGTGGGTCTACTGCAAGCTCTTCATCTGCGAGACGCAGGGGCTCGAGCACGCTCCCCATGGGATCGCGCCCAGCCGCTTCCCGGTCTTCAGCAAGCCCATCTACAACCTTCGCGGCATGGGCGTCGGCGGGCGGATCCTCCACGACCTCGCGGAGTACGAGCGCCAGCAGACACCGGGGCACTTGTGGATGCCCGTCCTCACCGGCGCGCACGTGAGCAGCGACGTCGCGGTCGTGGGCGGTGAGCCCGTCTGGTGGCGGCACACGACGGGCGCGGCGCTCGCCGGCGGGACGTTCGACTACTGGACCGTGCTCGCGGAATCCTTGCCGGCGCTCGAGCAACGGCTCGGCACCTGGCTCCGCCGCCACCTGAAAGGTTACTCCGGCTTCGTGAACTTCGAGACCATCGGCGCGACGATCATCGAAGTCCACCTCCGTTTCGCCGACCAGTGGGTCGATCTCTATGGCCCCGGCTGGCTCGATGCGGTCGTCGACCTCTACGCGCGCGGCCGCTGGTGCTTTTCCGACGCGGCCCGCCGGACGGGGTACAGCGTGGTGCTCTTCGGCCGGCACGGGGTGCGCTGGGCGGTCGATCCGGCGGCGGTGGCTGCGCTGCGCGTCGTCCCGGGCGTGTCGAGCATCCAGATCACGTTCCATCGGGAGCGGGCACCCGCCGTGCATGCCATGCCGCCGGGGGGCTTCCGGCTGGCGATCGTCAACTGCTGGGACCTCAGGGTCGGCCTGCTCGTACGCGAACGGCTGGCGCGGCTCTTCCGCGCGGCGGACGACTCCGCCATGGGCGCCGTCTTGCCTGCGCTCTACGGGCCCAGCCGCGGGCAGACGGGCGGTTCGGGAGCGTCGGGGCAGACGAAGACCTCCCGGCCTTCGGGGCTGTGCGTGTCGAACCACTCTCCGGTCGTCGGATCGAGCAGCTCGCAGACCTCGTCGATGAAGTGATAGCAGTCGAGCGCCCCCGGCTCGTAGCGCAGGTGTCCCCGACAGTAGTCGAACACCCCGGACTCGAGGCTCTCGAACGGGCGCATGCTGCCGACCCGGCACGAGCCGATCCATGGCGTCACGACGGGGTTCGGGACGACCGCCGAGAGCGCGGGGGCCGGAACGGCGATGGTGCTCCGCGGCTGGCGGCCGGGCCGCGCGGGAGAACGTCCTGCACGGGCGGGCGCGCGCTTCGTTTCGACGCGATCCGCGCCCCGGGCACCGGTCGCTGCCACGAGCACCACGGCGAGCAGCGTCAGGCATCTCGTCCGCACCGGCAACGAACCATACGGGAATGCCCGGCGCAGTAAAGGGCCGCGCACCATGGACGCGCGTGCGGGCGCCGCTTGAGGCCCGGGGGCCGCGCGGCTACACGGCGCCGGAAGCCATGATGACGAAGGACGGCACACTCCGTCGCCGGAGGCGACGGGCGGCCGTCGCCGGCGTGAGGTCGCCCGGGGCGACGGCGCCGGCGCTCGTCCTGCTGCTGGCGACGGCCGCCGCCGCGGCTCCATGCGGGGGGAAATGCACGCTCGCGGTCTCCGCCGCCGACGACCTCCAGCAGGCCATCGCCCGCGCTCCGGCCGATCGGCGGGCCGTCGTGTGTCTGGGTGCCGGGGAGTTTCGCCTCCGCGGCTTCGTCGCGATCGACCGCGACGACGTCACGCTCCGCGGCGCGGGTTCGGCGACCGTCCTGCGGCTCGACGAGGGCGTCGAGAGCCCGATCATCGTGGTCGGCGACTACGCGCATGCGACCCCGCGGGCGATCACCGCGAACGTGACGATCGAGAATCTCCGCATCGTGGGCGGCGGTCACGGCGGGAGCGAATTCGACCCTGCGCATCCCTACCTGACCAACAGCGCCGTCGTCGTGCGCGCCGGACGGAACGTCCGCATCCGTGACCTCCACCTCACGGCCTGCCGCAGCGCCTGCATCCTCACCGAGCGGGGCACCCGGGGCGTGTCGATCGAGCACAACCGCATCGGCAACGCCGTTTGGGACGGCATCTCCCTCAACCGGACGTGGAAGGCGCGGGTGCTCCGGAACACGATCCGCCGCGACACGGCCGCGGGGATCACGGCGGAGCATCTGGAGTCCAGCCTGATCGCCGCCAACGTCCTGCGCGAGAACCGGACGCACGGCATTTACCTCTCGGACTCTGCGCGCAATTCCATCCGCCGCAACCGCTTCGTCCGCAACGTGCTCTCCGGCGTCTTCCTCACCTGCGCGGTGCGCCGGCGCGAGCCGCCCGTGCGATGCTGGCGCGACAGCATGAGCCGTGACAACGTGTTCGAGCGGAACGCGTTTCTCGACAACCGCATCGCGTTCATGGTCGCCGCCGACCGTGCCGCCGACTGCCGCTCGCGCAGCTTCGTGCCCAACCGCTCTCGGGACGACCGCTTCCGAGGAAATGCCCGGGTGGCTCCGGACGCGGCGCGGCACGGCCCCTGCCTGCGGCTCTTGACGAAATTCGCGGTTGGTGGAGGATGAAGTCGTTGACGAGGCGTCCACTCCCTCCCCGAGGGGGCGGGCGGCCCGCACTCGAGAACGTGACCGGTGTCCGCCGGCGCCTCCGCACCGCGTGACGCGCGTCGGCGGCGACGGTCACGGGGAGGGACGTGTCATGCATGCTACCTCGGCGATCCGTCGCCGCCCCACGACCGGGAGAACGCGGCACGCAGGCCCGGCGCGCGTGCTGGCGGCGGCGCTCCTTCTCACGGCGGTCGCGCTGCCGCGGCCCGCGCGCGCGGCGTACCTGGACGAGGCCGGCTGGGGGACGCTCGCCGTGCTGGCCAACGTCGGCTACATCCCCGCCAAGCTCACCTATGCGACGCTCGGGGGCGTCACCGGCGGGCTGGCCTTCCTCCTGACGGGCGGCGACGCCGAGCCCGCCAAGGAGGTCTGGCAGTCGTCGATGGGCGGCACCTACGTGGTGACCCCGCCCATGCTCCAGGGCGACGAGGCGATTCGCTTCAGCGGCACGCCCGGGACCGGAGGCGCAGCCCAGGCGTCCTCGAGCTGATCTCCGCGCACCTTCGCGTCGGCGGGAGAACCACGTGCTCGACCGGCCTTCCCGACTTGCCGCGGCAGTGGCGTCCCGGCGTTCTTCTGCAGACCCGGCCCGCGCCCGGCGCGGAGGACGGAGGCGATGACGTCCCGAGCTGACGCGGCCTCGACTCCCGGCGACGGCGCGGGCGGCGCGCAGCCGGGCGCGTCCGTGTGGCTGAACGTCCGGGTGCCCCGAGCCCTCCTGCGCCGCCTCCGCGTCCACTGCGCCGAGCGACAGACCCCACGCTCCACGTTCGTCATCGCGGCCGTCCGCGAGGCGCTCGGCCGCACCCGGCACCGCTAGAGCGGCAGGTTGCCCGTCGCCGCGCGCGTCGACCGGTCGCGCTGGTAGGCGGCGATCGTGCGCTGCGCGATCCGCCACTGGTGCACCTCGTCGGCGCCGTCGGCGAAGCGCGCCCAGCGCGCGTGCTGCGCCATGCGCGCCAGCGGCGTGTCGAGCGAGTAGCCGAGCGCCCCGTGCACCTGGATGGCGCGGTCGACGATGCGGTTGAGCGCATTGGCGACGAAGTGCTTCGCCATCGACACCTCGCTGCGGAAGTCCTCGCCCCGGTCGATCTTGTAGGCCGCGTGGAGCACCATGAGCTTCCCCTGGTAGAGCTCCATCGTCGAGTCGGCGATCATCCACTGGATCCCCTGCTTCTCGGCGAGGAACGACCCGTGCGCGAAGCGCTTGAGGGCGCGGTCGACCATCATGTCGAGCGCGACCTCGGCCTGCCCGATCCAGCGCATGCAGTGCGCGAGCCGCGCGGGGCCGAGGCGCGCCTGGCCGAGGAGGTGCCCCTGCCCGCGCGCGCCGAGCATGTTCTCCGCCGGCACGCGCAGGTCCTCGATGCGGATCTCGGCGTGGTTGTGGTGGCCGGCCATGGTGAGCACGTCGCGCACGACCGTCCAGCCCTTGGCGGGCAGGTCCACGAGGAACGCCGTGTTCGCCGCCTGCGGGATCTCGGGATTGTCCTCGGTGCGCGCGATCAGGATCGCGAAGCTCGCGCCGCTCGCGCCGGAGATGAACCACTTGTGCCCGTTGACGACCCACGCGTCCCCGTCGGGCACGGCGCGCGTCTGGATGAGCGTCGGGTCGGAGCCGGCGACCTCGGGCTCGGTCATCGCGAAGCAGGAGCGGATCGCCCCCTCGCAGAGCGGCCGGAGGTACTTCTCCTTCTGGGCGGGCGTCGCCCAGTGGAGCAGCGTGTGCATGTTGCCCTCGTCGGGCGCCTGTGCGTTGAGCGCGTAGGGGCCGAACGTGGACTTCGCCGCCTCCGCCGACACCGCCGCCATGGCCACGTGCCCGAGCCCCATCCCGCCGTACTCCTTCGGCATGTGCGGCAGCCAGAGGCCCCGGTCGCGGGCGGCGACGCGCATCGCGATGATCGATTGGACGAGAAAGCGGCGATCGCCCTCGCGGGCCGCGATCTCGGCCTCGGCCGGGCGGACCACCTCGGCGATGAACTCGCGCACCCGCAGCCGAAGCGCGTCGATCTCGGGGGGGAAGCTGAAGTCGATGGCCATGGCGCCGATCGTACGGTCGATCGCCCCGTCGTGACAACCGGCTACAGCCAGCCGAGCGCGCCGCCGAAGACGCCGAGGGCGACGGCGTCCAGACCGAGCAGCCCGAGGGTGACCCGCGCCTTCGCCCGTACCGTCGGCAGGTCGTGCACCCAGAACGCCAGCGCGAAGAACCAGAGGTAGCCGACCACGAAGATGAGCCAGGGCGCCCGGGCGCTCCACCACGGGTAGTCCCAGGTGAGCGCCCCGATGCGGTTGAGCCACAGCTCGATCACGACGCAGAGCGCCGAGGCGGCGAGCGCCACGACCCAGCGGTTGGGGAGCCCGAGAACGCGGGCCCGCCGGTCGCGGGGCAGCGTCTTGGCGACCACGACGCCCATGATGGCGAACATGAGGCTGATCTCGACGTTGAGCCCGATCAGCAGCAGGTACGCGGTCCCACCCGGGGCTCCCCACGCCGGCGCGTGCCCCGTGGCGTGGAAGAGGAGCCCGTTGCCGATCTCGTTGAGCCAGTCGGCGCCCCAGAGCGCGAGGCCGGCGAAGACGACGTCCCAGTTGCGCCGCTCGATCTCGTTCGCATAAACGTAGAGCACGAGCAGCAGGAGCGGGATCACGTGCCACTCGAAGTGGCTGCCGTCACGGAGGATATCCGTTGCCCGGCGGGCGGCGTCGGTCGGCATGGGGTTCCCTCCCTTCGGTAACTCGGCACCTCGTTCCCGCCCATAGACCACCGGGGGCAATCAGCGGAAGAGGAGAGAGCTGCCATGCCACGCGCCGTCGCCGCCGCCGTCCTGGTCGCGCTCGCGGGGGCCGCCCCCGCGCGCGCCGCGTTTCACATCTCCGTGATCGACGAGATCAACGCCAAGGCCGGTGGGAACCCCGCCGAGCAGTACGTCCAGGTCCGGATGCTGACGTCCTTCCAGAACTTTGTCGCGCATGCCCGGCTCACCGCCTTCAACTGCGATGGCTCGTTCGATCGCATCCTGCTCGAGCTTCCGAGCAACGTTCCCAACCAGGGGGCCGACCTCCGCTGGATCGCCGCCACCTCGCCCGCCGCGGCCGGCGGCATCGCTCCGGACTTCACGATCCCGCCCGGCATTCCGGCGACCTGCGGGATGATCTGCTGGGGGGCGCCGGGCATCCTGCCGCCGAATCCGCCCACCTGGGACGAGAAGAACCCGGCCAACTACGTCGACTGCGTCGCCTACGGGGGATTCACCGGCAGGCCGTCCACCACGGGCGGCATGCCGACGCCGCTCCCGCCGGGCGACGGGACACACGGTCTCGTCCGCACGAACAACACCCACGACGACGCCGCCGACTTCGCCCTCGCCTGCCCGCATCCGACGAACGACGCGGGCCAGACCGGCACGCTCGGCCCCTGCGCGCCACCGACGACGACCACGACGACCACAACCACCACGCTCCCGCCGCTCGGCGGCTGCGCGAGCCCGGAGGCGGCCGCCGCCGTGCGGGCGGAGATCGCCAGCGCCTGCCCCTGCGCGGCGGCGACGAGTCACCGCGCTTACACGCGGTGCGCCGCGGACACGATCCGCAGGGCCCTCGGCGCGGGCATGCTCCCCCGGTCGTGCAAGGGCGCCGTCAGGCGCTGCGCGGCCGGCTCCACCTGCGGCAGGCCGGGCCTCGTCGCCTGCTGCCGCATCACCGCGTCGGGAGCCCGGAAGTGCACCCTCAAGCGCCGCGCCGCCTGCCGCGCGCCGAAGGGCGGGAGCCTCTGCCCCGAGACCCCCACGAGTTGCTGCGACGCTTGCGGCGGACCGATGTGCACGGCCGCGGCCCTCGGCGCCCCGGCGCCGCCGCCGCGGTCCAGCACCACGACGACGCTGATGTACGGCTATTGAGCCGTCGCACGGCGGGGAAGGCGGCGCCGCCGCCTTCCGAGAGCTGGGAGGGGGGCGCCGCTGACGCTGGGCCGGCGGCTGGCACGTCCGCTGCTGGGACGTATTCGGCATGCGAACGCTCATGCTCCTCCTCTTGGCGTCGATCACCGCCTCGCCCGCGCTGGCGATCACCGGGAGCGGCACGCTCACCGGCCATTCGACGCTGACCGCCGGACGCTGCGGGCGGGATCGCGCCCGGTTCACGGTGGTCGTCTCGCTACGCGACGACGGCACCTGGTCGGTCACCGGCCCCGAGATCGCCCCGTTCGGCGGCACGTATGCGCCGAAGGGGCGCAGCGGCCGCAAGCTCGCGCTCACCTTCGACGACGCCTCACGGGCCGGCTTCGTCGGCGAGCTCACCGGTGACGTCTCGTCGCTCTGCCGTCTGCCGGTCACGGTCACCGACGCGACCCAGAAGGCGTTCGTGCTGACGCTCAACCGCAAGCAGTCGCGCGCGACCCTCACGCTCCGCTACCGCCTCGCCGGGATGGCGAACGGCAAGCGGGGCCGCGCGAGCATCGAGCTGATCGGCCACGGGGGCTGGACGCCCGGCTGAGCGGCCGTCGCACGGCCCGTCTTGCGTCGGCGTGCGTCCCGAGCCTATCGAGGACAAGGAGCGCTGCCGATGAACGACGGGATCGACTACTCCGCGGCCGGCGTGCTCGTCCGCGGCGATATCCGGGCGGCGCACCACGCCCTGTGGGAGCACCTGCGCGCGCCGGGGCCGTGCTGGACCGGCGCGCAGCGGATCGCGATCGCGCGCGCGAGCCGCCGTGCGGCGGGCTGCGCCCTGTGCGCCACGCGCCGGGTGTCCCTCGCCGCGGGCGTCGCGGGCGAGCACGACGGCGACGGCGCGTTGCCGGCGGACGTCGTCGACGTGATCCATCGGGTCCGCGCCGATCCCGGGCGGCTCTCCCGAGCCTGGTTCGATGCCGTGATCGGCGGCGGGCTCGCCGTGACCGCCTACGTCGAGCTGGTCGGCATCGTCGCGATGGTGGCGGGCGTCGACTGCTTCGCGCGCGCTCTGGGCATGCCGCCCTTCCCGCTTCCCGAGCCCCTCCCCGGCCCGCCCACCGGCCAGCGGCCGGCGGCGGCGAAGCCGGGCGGTGCGTGGGTTCCCATGATCGCGCCCGAGGACGCCGTCGGCGCCGAGGCCGATCTCTACGGCGACGGGGCCTTCGTGCCGAACATCGTGCGTGCGCTCAGCCTCGTGCCCGACCACGTGCGCGTGCTCCGGCGCCTTTCGGCGGCGCACTACCTGCCCGTCGAGCAGATCGCCGATCCGGCCGCCCGCCGCACGCTCGATCGCACGCAGACGGAGCTGGTCGCCGCGCGGGTGTCCGCGCTCAACCAGTGCTTCTACTGAACGACGGCGCACGCGATGCTGCTCCGTGCGAGCAGCGAGCTCGAGGGACGCGCGGTGGAGCTCGCCGCGGTGGGCGGGGGGATCGCCTCCGACGCGGGCGTCGAGCACGGCGCGCGGCTCGTCGCCTTCACCGAGGCCGTGATGGGCCTTGACGATGCCGCGCTGCGCCGCGAGCGGGCGGCGCTCCGCCGAGTGCTCTCACCGGAGCGCTTCGTCGAGGTGGCCGCGGTGATCGGCGCGTTCAACACTGTCGACCGCGTCGCCGACGCCACGGGCATCCCGCTCGACGAGACGCTCGCCGCCATGAGCGGCGATGTCCGGCGCGAGCTCGGCCTCGCGCGCTTCGCGTCGTCCGCGAACACGCCCGGCGCGTGACGGCCACCGCGGCGCGTCGCCGGCGAAGGGGCATTTTTTCCGTTGACGACCGGATTGTGTACGCCTATGGATCGGGGGGGAAGAGCGACATGACGTCACGCGGTCTTCTCGTCGTCGCATTGCTCGCAGGAGGCGTCCCCGGACGCGCGGCGGTCGCGGCCACCGACTGCGAGCCGGCGCGGTGCGCCGTCCAGGCAGCCATCGCCCAGAACTGCTCGTGTGCGACCGCCCCGAACCACGGCCAGTACGTGAGCTGCGTCGCGCACCAGGTGAAGGCCCTGGTCGCCAGCGGCGCGGTGCCGACCACCTGCAAGGGCGCGGTCACCCGCTGCGCGGCGAAGTCCGTCTGCGGCAAGGCGGGATTCGTGACGTGCGAGATCCCCACCGACGCCTGCGTCATCCCGGCCGGGGCCACCACCGGGACGTGCGCCGCGAACCCGGCGCTCACCTGCGCCACCTCCCTCGACTGCGGCGCCGCGTGCAAGATCAAGCACGACGCCGACCTCTGCACGGCCGTCGGCGGGACGGTGGGGACGAGCCCGACGTGTTGCGCGAGCTGTACGCCGACGCCGTGACGAAGGGGCCACGGCGCCGGCGCGGGCGGTTCAACTCCGGCAACGCCGTCACGGACGGCAGGGAGGGAACGACGCGCGGGGGCCGTTGCTCCTGCTCGCGGCGGGGGCGTTCGTCCTCGCGACGACGCCCGCATGGGCGGGCAGCAAGCCGCCGCCGACGGCCCCTGGGCCGGGTGAGGCCTTCGACTGCAGCACGGGTGGCACGACGTCCTGCGCGACGGACGATACCGGCTGCGTCTCGAACACGAAGAACCACGCGAAGTGCTCGAGCGCCATCGGCAAGGCGATCGGCAAGGCGGTCGGTGCCGTGATCAAGTGCCACTCGAAGCAGGCGCAGGCCCTCTTCAAGGGCGCGGACGAGACCCAGACGAACCAGGCGGAGGAGATCTGTGAGCAGGGCGCGAAGGCGCAGCTCGATCAGGCGATCACCAAGCTCACCGGGCTGAACATCTGCGACCCCATCCAGCTCACCAACGAGGCGACCGAGGAGTCCGTGCTGTTCGGGGTGCTCGACTCGCAGAACTCGTCGACGTACTGCGACTCGGCGAGCGAGGCGCTCATCGGCGACGACGACACGGGCTGGGTCCCCAGCAGCGCCAACTCGCTCAAGTGCGAGCAGACGGTGGGGAAGAACATCGCCAAGCTGGTCGCGGCCGTGCTCAAGTGCCACGACAAGCTCAACGGCTCCGACTTCAAGGGCAAGGACTTCGACGAGGAGTCGTGCGAGATGACGAACCCCTCGCAGAAGGGCGCGCTCGACAAGTACAACCAGCAGGTGACGAAGCTGCTCGGACTGAACATCTGCCCGCCGTGCATGGCGAACAACAACGGCCAGGGGATGAACGACCTGGCCGCGAACGCGCTCAGCCAGCTCGACGGCAGCAACAGCATCCTCTACCCGTGCAACCTCGGGCCGTGAGCGGCACACGATCGTACGCGTAGTCGCTGACCCGGAAAGGGGGCGGGGCGAGGGCCTCGCCCCCTTTCTGTTCGTGGGACCTCGGTGGCACACGGCTGTGCCGCGCCGCGCGCGCGCGGCACACCGCCCGGCAACGACCCGCGCCCGCACGGCCGGCAAGGGGCTTGCTGGGGGTGTCGGTCATGGATGCGACGCGCGCCCGAGCGGTCGCCGCCTATCCTCGGATCACGGTCCTCGACGTCGATCCCGTGTGGCGCGAGTTCGTCGCCAGCGGCTTCGTCGTGGAGGTCGTGGCCCCGGCCGACGTGGACGCGGCGGTGCGGGGTGCGCTCGATTCCGCTCGCACGCTCCTCAACCTCGCCGCGCCCGGGGCGCTCGCCGCCCTCGAGGCGCTGCAGGCAGCCGACTTCGCGCGCCACGTCTGGGCCTACCTGGGGGCGCCGGGAGCTCGCTGCGGGCTCCTGCTCGGACCGGCCGGGACGGTGCGCCGTCCCTTCGATGCGGACGCGCTGGCCGCCACCCTCTCCCGATGGCTGCCGCGCGACGCGCGCGTGGTCCTCGCCGGCGGCGACGGCCGCGCGCTCCTGGCGCTGCGACACGCGCTCGTGCGGCAGGGCCCCTCGGTCTCGCTCGCGTGGAACGCGACGCAGGCGACCGAGGTGCTCTCGCTCGTCCGTCCGGACCTGGCGGTCGTCGATCTGGACCTCCCGCCCGCGGGCGGCCACCGTATCGTGGCGCAGCTCGCGCGCATCGACCCTCCTCCCGCGATGCTCCTCCTCCCCGGCCGGGGCGACGACGCGGCGGGCCTCCTCGCCGCGCTCGTGAGCCCCGGCAACGCCCGCTGGCTGCGCCTGCGCGAGGACATCCTCGCCGCGGTGCTGCCCACGCAGCCGTCCCTGCTCCAGCCCCCGCTGCGCCTCGGGGGCGCTCCGGCCCCCGCCGCGGCCGCCTGAGGCGCTCAGCGGCCGTCGGCTTCCGACCACCGGCCAAGGACGACCGTTCCGTGGGCCACGGCGTCGGCCTCGCTGCCGAACAGCACGGGCAGCTCGACCGACCACTCGACGTCGTGCGTCCCGTCGGGCGCGAACACGAGCCGCACGCACCACCCGCTCTGGAACGGGTACGCCTCCACACGGCCGGCAGACATCGGACTCGACCCCTCCTCCGTACAGTGTCGGCACGACGCCCCCGCTCCTTGAGCCGTGCCATTCTGGCACGGCCGGCGGTCGGGCCGGTCCGGCACGCAGCTTGCGAGCTACGCCGGCAGGAGGACGTCGATGCGCAACGCGAGTGACGCCACGGCGCTGGTCGCGCGCCGCTACCTCGAGCACGGGTTCCTCGACGCGGCGATGCGTCTCTTCATGCGCCACCCGGCGGCCATGCACGAGCACGACTGGAGCCTGCTCGTGGAGCGGCTCATGGAGCGCCAGCGCATCGTGGACGCGGTCCGCGCCTGCGAGGCCGGGGGCGTCGCTCTGCCGCGCGAGCGGCTCCTCGCCCTCGGCGACGAGCTGCTGCGCCGGAGGGACTACGAGGGCACGGCGCGCCTCTACGAGCTCGGGGCCGCCGATCGGGAGCGCTGGGCGCGGCTGGTCGACCTGCTGACCGCCCTGCCCGACCAGGAGCGCCGCGCCGTCGATCTCGCCCGTCGCCACCTCGTCTTCGACGCCCCGGACGCGCGGCTGGTGGCCGCGAGCTGAGGCCGGCCCCGCCCCGGCGCTGCACGCCGCCGGGACGCCATGTATACTCCCGCGCCATCCATGCGGGGGGTTGCGCGCGGGCTCGTCCGACACCGGGCCGCCGTCCTCGGGGTCGCGTCGCTGGTCACCGTGCTGCTCGGCATGCGCGCGCTCGCGCTGCGCGTCGAGGGCGGCCTCGAGAGCATGCTCCCGGCGGGCGATCCCGAGGTCGCCTATTACGCGCAGGTGCGCGCCGTCTTCGGCAGCGACGACGTGGGCGTCGTCGGCGTGCGCGCCGACGACGTGCTCGCGCCGGCCACCCTCGAGAAGGTCGCGCGCGTGACCGACGCCCTCGGGCGCATCGAGGGCGTCGAGCGCGTGCTGAGCGTCACCAACGCCGTCGACCCGGCGGCCGACGTGCTCAACCCGCCGCGCCTGCTGCCCCACGTGCCGCCCACCACGGACGACGTCGCCGCGCTGCGGCGCAAGCTCGCCACCACCCCGCTCTACCGGCGCAACCTCGTCGCCGAGGACTTCCGGGGCGCCGCGATCAACGTCTTCTTCAAGCCGCTCACCGATGCGCAGTACGCCGACCTGGGGATCGACGCGCGCATCGCGGCGGTGCTCGCCGCCGCGGGCGGGCCCGAGCGCTTCTACTACACGGGCGCCGCGCACGTGAAGGAGGCGGCGGTCACCCTCATGCGGCGCGACCTCTGGCGTTTCACCCCCTATGCCCTCGCGCTGGTGGTGGTCGTGCTCGGGCTCTCCTTCCGCACCAAGCGCGGCGTTTTGCTCCCGCTCGTCGCCGTCGTGGTCGCGCTCGTGTGGACGCTCGGCATCATGGTGCTGGCGGGCCGCGCGATCACCATCGGCACCTTCGTGCTGCCACCGCTGCTGCTCGTGGTCGGCTGCTCGTACGCGATCCACGTGATGGCGCGCTACTACGAGCAGGTCGAGGCGGGCGTGGCGCGCGAGGAGCTCGTGGTGCGCGCTTTCGAGCGCGTGTGGCTGCCGCTCTCGATCTCGGCGGTCACCACGGCCGTCGGCTTCGGCGCGCTCATGGTGAATCGGATCCCGGCGATCTGGGAGCTCGGATGCTTCGCGGTCGTGGGGGTCCTGTGCCTGATCGTCACCTGCCTCCTGGTCCTTCCCGCGGCGCTGGCGAGCCTGCCGCCGGAGCGGCGCGGGCCACGCGGCGAGCCGCGTCCCCTCGCGCGCGGGCTCGCCGGGCTCGGGCGCATCGTCTACGGCTCCCGGCGCGCGGTGTTCTGGGCCGCCGGCGGCCTCGCCGTCCTCGCGCTGCTCGGGGCATGGCGGATCCGCGTCGACTCCGACTTCCTCGACTACTTCAGCCCCCGCTCCGAGGTGCGCCAGGCGAACGAAACCATCAACCGCGAGATCGTCGGGAGCAATCCCTTCTATCTCGTGGTCGAGGGGCAGGAGCCGGGGCTGCTCCGGCGCTGGGAGGTGCTCAGGGCCATCCGCGACCTGCAGCGGTTCCTCGAGACGCTCCCCGGGATCACGTCGTCGATCTCGCTGGTCGACTACCTCGAGCTCCTCGAGAGCGGCCTCAACCGCGCCGGCGAGGGCGACCTCGTGCTCGACGAGCAGGGCAACCTCGTGCCGGCCGCGCCGCCGCCGAGCTTCTGGGAGGATCCGCGGGGCCTCGAGCCGCTGCTCGCGATGGTGAGCACCAGCCCGGCGACCTTCCGCTCCGTGGTGACACCCGACTTCCGCCGCGCGAGCATCCTCGTGCGCACGAGCCTCTCGGGCTCGCGGCGGATCGAGGACACGCTGGCGCGCATCCGCGCCTACGTCGCCGAGCACTTCCCGGCGCGCATCCCGGTGCGGCTCACCGGCAACCTCGTGCTGCTCACGGGCACGACCTCCGACATCGTCGCCGGCCAGATCGAGAGCCTCACCCTCGCCCTCGGCGTGATCTTCGCGGTGATGGCGCTGATGTTCCTGTCGGTGAAGATCGGCGTGGTCGCGATCCTGCCGAACGTGCTGCCGATCCTCATCTTCTTCGGCGTGATGGGCTGGCTCGGCATCCAGCTCAACTTCGGCACGAGCCTGATCGCGGCGATCTCGCTCGGCATCGCCGTCGACGCCACCGTGCACTACATGGCCCGCTTCAACCTCGAGATGCAGGGCGAGACCGACCAGGTCGCGGCGATCCGCCGCGCGCTCGAGACCGTGGGCGTCCCGATCGTGCTCACCACGGTGGCGCTGTTCCTGGGCTTCCTCACCTTCGCCTTCTCGAGCTTCGTGCCGATCCAGGACTTCGGCGTGCTCGCGGGCGTGACCATGGCCGCCTCGCTCGGCACGAACCTCGTCGTGCTGCCGGCGCTGCTCGCCACCACGAAGATCATCACGCTCTGGGATCTGCTGGCGGTGAAGCTCGGCAAGGATCCGACGCGCACGATCCCGCTCTTCGCCGGGCTGCGGCCGAGCCAGGCCCGCGTGGTCGTGCTCATGGGCAAGGTGCGACGCTTCGCCCCCGGGGAGACGATCATCCGCCAGGGCGAGCGGAGCGACGCGATGCACATGATTATCGAGGGCACCGCCGAGGTGTGGCTCGGCAACGGCCGCACGCGCCGGCGCATCGCCGAGCACCGCCGCGGGGACGTGGTCGGCGAGATGGGGCTGCTGCGCAGCGGGCTGCGCAGCGCCGACGTCGTCGCGGCCGACGAGGTCGAGGTGCTCGCCGTCGACGAGACCTTCCTGCGGCGCATCCAGCGGCGCTACCCGCGGATCGCGCTGCGCGTGTTCTTGAACCTCACGCGCATCCTCGCCGACCGTCTCGAGGAGAGCAATCGCCGGCTGCTCGCCGCGGGCGCGGCGGTGGAGCGCCCCTCGTAGCGGGCGTCAGCGCGGGCGGCCCGCGGTCGTGAAGAAGGGCCGCGGATCGATCGGCTCGCCGCCCCACCAGCGCCCGTCGCCGGGACGCACCATCACCTGGAAGTGGAGATGCGGCTCGCGCCGGTCGGCGTTGCCGGTCGAGCCGACGAACCCGATCACCTCGCCGCGCGCGAGGCGCGTCCCCTTCCCGATCCCCTCGCGGTAGGCGGCGAGGTGCGCGTAGTAGTACACGAAGCGCTCGCCCGGGTCGGTGGCGTAGATCGTGAGGCCGCCCTTGCGGTTGCGGTGGAGGCGCAGCACCCGCCCGTCGTCGGCGGAGAGGACCGGGGTGCCCCGGGGCGCGAGGATGTCGACCGCGCCGTGGAGGCGGCCGCCGTCGCGCGGCGAGCGGAAGTCGTCGGGGACCCGATCCGGCGACACGCCCGCGACCGGCACCATGAGCCGGCGCGCGCGCAGCGCGTCGCCGACCGCAACCTGCCGCCCGCGCACGAGCGCGCAGCCCGCGGCGAGGAGGGCGGCGAGCGCGAGCGAGCGCCTGCCGTGGGCTCGCACGGCCGCTCAAGACCGCGGGGCGGCCGACCCGGCCGCGACTGCGCCCGCGGCGCAGCGATCGCCGACCCAGACGACGACCGTCGCCCGGCCGCGCGGTGCGCGCGCGACGTCGAACCGGTCGCCCCGCGCGCGCAGCACGGCGGCGCCGTCGGCCCGCGGCGCGAGCACGCCGTCGCGGAGGCCGACCGCCCGCCGCCGGCGGGGATCGAGCACGCGGTCCTCGAAGCGGTAGACCCCGTGCTTGCGCGTCCAGTACTCGTGCTCCACGGTGGCACAGACGAGCTCGCCCCCGTCGTCGCGCACCGCGATACGGACGTCGTCGACGAGGGGATTGGCCTCCGCGAACTGCGGCGCGGGCAGCACCGCCTCGAGCCGCAGGCGCCCGGTGCCGCGGCGCCCCGCGACGAGGCTCGCGTGGCGGACCTCGAGCGCGGCGCCGTCGGGGCAGCGACCGCAGCGCTCGGCCGGCGGCGCCGCCGCGGCGGGCGGCGAGGGCGCGGCCGTCGCGGGCGGCCGGGGCACCCGCGCGCGCCGGCGGGCGCAGCCGAAGGCGGCGAGCAGGACGACGGCCACGACCGCCGCCCGCGCGCCGGACCGATGACGGGAGGAGCGCACGGAGGTCACCTCCACACTACTGTCCGCCGTCCGCGGCCGCGGTCAACCCCGCTCCGACCAGCGCGGCGCGAGGTAGCAGGTGGGATCGACGGGAACGTCGCCCACCCGCACCTCGAAGTGCAGGTGGCTGCCGGTGGTCCGGCCCGACGCCCCGAGCGCGCCGATGCGCTGGCCGCGGCCGACGTGCTCTCCGCTGTGCACCGCGAAGGCGTCGAGGTGGGCGTAGAGCGTCGCCACGCCGCGCCCGTGGTCGATCACGACCGTGCGCCCGTAGCCGCGCTCGAGTCCGGCGAAGGTCACCCGCCCGGCGGCCGCCGCGCCGACCGCGGCGCCGCGCCGGCCGCGGATGTCGATGCCCGGGTGCGCCTCGCGGCCCGGGCCGCTGGGCGATGCCCGCGGACCGAACCGCGACGTCACGTGGCCGGGCACGGGCCAGTTGATCGTGCCGCGGGTGATCGCCGCCGCCGTGGCAACACGCGCGCATCGCGCGACGGCGATCGACGGGCGAGGCGTGCGCTCGACGGCCGGGCCAACGGCGCGCGCCGACGCCGGCGTGCCCCCGGACGGCGTCCACAGGCCCCCGAGCACGAGCATGCTCCCCAAGAGCCCGGCCGGCTGGCACCACCGGCGCCGGGCGCGGGCCGCCCGGCCGGCAACGTCCGCCGTCTGCGGCCCTTGCCTCCTCACCCTCGACACGGGCCGTTCGCGCGGCGTGCGCATCTGGGGATCCGAGGGCTCGCCTTTTAGTCCAGCACCACGAAGTCGCTGAAGTACGCGGCGACCGCCACGCTGCGACCGAGGACGCCGTTCACCCGCTCGACGATCTGCGCGCGCAGGGCCTCCTTGCCGCTCGGGGTGCGGACCTCGGCGGATGTCTTGCTGCTGAGCAGCGCGAGCAGCGCGTCGCGCACGACGGCCACCGACCGCGGGAGGCCCCAGGCGTGGCGGACGGTCCCGAGTGCGACGGTGATGCGGAGCTGGCGGCTCGCCTCCGGGTCGGCGAGGTTCACGAGGAACGGCTCGAGCGGAAAGATTCCGCCTTGCCGGCGCCGACCCGCCGCCCGCCGCCGGTGCAGCGCCGCGGCTGCGATCAGCGCGCCGCCACCGGCGAGGAACGCCGGCAGCACGCCGCCGTGACGCGGCGGCGCGGGAACGCTGGCCGGCGTCGCCGCGGTGGCGCGGGGCGGGCTCTCCGCGGCCATGGCCTGACCTGCGGCGAACAGGCCGGCGATCGCGGCGGTGGAAGGCGCCGAGCGCCCCGGCCCCGCCGGCGCGGGTCCGACCACGATCGCGACGGCGCGGGCCGTCCGGCGCAGCGTGAAACGCGCCGGCCGCGCGAGGTCGACGACCACCCGCACGGTCGTCGGATCCTGCTGGCCGGCACGCACCCGCACGACCGGGCCCGCGCCCGCCAGCGCACGCGGCAGGCTCGCGCCGAGCGCCGTGCCCGGCAGGTCGACGTAGATGCGAGGCGGCCGGCCGCCCTGCGCGTCGAGCATGCCGGCCCTCGCCGGCGCGGGCGCCGAGAGACGGAGGCGGACCGTCGGCCTCGGGGACGCCGACACCGCGATCCGCTCGAGCCGCGGTAGCCGGGCGGGCGGGCTTGCGCACACGATGCTGGCGGCTCCCACCACCAGCCCGATCGCTCCGCGCTGCGGACCGCGGCTGCGCACGCCCCCGCTCCGAGCAAGGGCCGTGCCGCTCCGGGGGGCGCGCGGGCGGCGCGGCCGCGCCAGCCGGGAAGCCGCCGAGCCATCTTTCTGGCACCCGGGCGGTCAATCGCCTGGCGGCCGGGGCCCGGCGGGGCGATGCGTCCAGGGCCGGCAACGGCTGCCGGCGTCACTCGTGGGTACAGAGCCGATTTTGGTGCGTTCGAGGATGGGCCGGAGCTTGCTTGACCGCGCAGGAGGGCACTTTCATGAGTCTCACCGTCAACACCGACCCGACGCTCACGAACGCGCAGGCGCCGGCGACGGGCCTGCAGGCGGTCTTCGCGGCGGCCGCGCAGTACCTCGGCCTCAGCCCGCAGGACCTCCGCGCCGAGCTTGGAAGTGGCAAGACCCTCGCGGGCATCGCCCAGACGGAGGGCAAGAGCCTCGACGGTCTGAAGACCGCCCTGCTCGCCGCCGCCGGCGCCTCTCCCGGGTCGCCGCTGGCGACGCGCATCGACCAGATCGTCAACGGCTCCCGGGCGCATCACGGCCATCACCGCCTCCAGGCCACGGGCACGACGCCGCTCGCCGCCGGCGGCAGCGACGGCGACGCCGACGACGCGGCCACGGGAGCCACGACGCTCTCGATCAAGGCCTGAGGACGGGCCGAGAGCACGCGGCGCACACGGGCGACGCGCTTCCCGTCCCCGCCTTTGACGCCGCGGCGGCGCCGCGGTAGCAGGCGACGGATGTCCGGCGCGCGGCCCGCCGTCCTCGGGATCCTGCTCGTCACGCTCGCCATGGGCTGCCGCGGCGTGCGCGTCGAGCCACCGCTGCGGCCGAAGTCCGGAGCGGCCGCGCTCGCCGAGGGCCGGCAGACCTACCGGCGCGCGTGCGCCTCCTGCCACGGCGTCGACGGTCACGGCGACGGCCCCGTGGCTCCCACCCTGCTCGAGCCGCCTCCGGACCTCACCCGTCTCGCCGCGCGCCACGGCGGGGCCTTTCCCCGCGACCTGGTCTCCGAGATCGTCACCGGCGCGCGGCGGGTGCCGGCGCACGGCACGCGGGCGATGCCGGTGTGGAGCCTGCGGTTCGAGCCGCGCACGGGCGCGACCGCCGCCGCTGCGCTCTACGTCCGCCAGCGCCTCGACCGGCTCCTCGATTACCTCGAGAGCATCCAGGTCCGGGGCTGAACGGCCGCAGGCCCCCGGGCGCGCCTACGCGCGCGCCGCGGGCAGCGTGACCGTGAAGCGCGAGCCCACCCCGAGCGTGCTCGCCACCGCGATGCGCCCGCCCAGCAGGTCGACCAGCCGCTTCACGATGTGCAGCCCGAGCCCGACGCCGCCGTACCGGCGCGTCGACGACCCGTCGACCTGACGGAACATGTCGAAGATGAACGAGAGGTGCTCGGGCGCGATGCCGATGCCGGTGTCGCGCACGTCGAGCACGAGCGCGCCGTCCTCGAGGCTCGCCGCCACGTCGACGTTGCCGCGCGTCGTGAACTTGAGCGCGTTGCCGACGAGGTTCTTCAAGATGGTCTTCACCTTGACGCCGTCGATCACGGGAGCGTGCGCGCCGACGGCGTCGTGCCAGCCGAGTGTCACGCCGGCCGGAACCAGCGGCTCGACCTCCCGCCGCAGGTCGGCGAGCAGCCGCCCCACGTCGAGCGGCGCGGGACACACGACCTCGCGTCCCATCTCGAGCCGCCCCATGTCGAGGGTGGCGTTCACCAGGTCGGTGAGCTCGGCGGCGCTGCGCTGGATGCGCGCGACCATCTCCGTCCACGGCGGCGAGTGGGGCGCGACCGCGCTGTCGGCCAGCATCTCCGTGTAGCCCGAGATCACGTTGAGCGGCGTGCGCAGCTCGTGCGACATCGTGGCGACGAACTCGGACTTGAGGCGGCTCGCGGCCTGGAGGTCGGCGATCAGGCGCCCGTTCTCGAGCGCGATCGCGCTCGCGTGCGCGATGCCGAGCGCGAGCCGCCGCTGGCGGCGGGAGAACGGGCCGGTGCGCTCGCGGTAGCCATTGACCAGCACGCCGACGACCTTTTCGCCACGCACGATCGGCGCGTAGAGCGCCGAGGCGGCCTCGGTGCGCCGCATGAGCGCCGCCGGCGCGAGCGTGCCGGCCGAGCCGTCGGGGATCTCCACGAGCGCGCCGCGCTTGAGCAGCGCGAGCAGCGGCAGGCTGTCGGGGGCGAACTCGAGCTGCGCCAGCTCGGTGCGCACCTCGGGCCGGGAGCCCACGTTGGCCGCGAGCCAGTAGGCGCCGCGGCGCTCGTCGAAGAGGAAGGTGCTGCTCCAGTCGCAGCCGAGGGCCTCGACTGCGAGGCGGTTGACCCACTCGACGATCTCCGACCGCTCGAGGTTGGCGCCGAGCGTTTCGCTCACGTGGACGAGCGTCTCGGCGATCTCGGCCTCCTCCGCCTGCAGCGCCGTGCGGCGGAACGCCTCGAAGCGGTAGCGGCCGAGGAAGAGCGCGCCGCAGACCGACGCGGTGGCGCCCGCGAGGAGGGCGACGAAGGGGATGCTCGGCACGTCGTCGGCGATGGCGAGCCGCGGCAGGGCGAACGCGAAGCTGCCCACGGTGAGCAGCGCGGCGACGACCTGTGCCGCCGTGCCCCACGGCAGCAGCACCGCCACCAGGTTGAGCACGCAGAGCAACACCATCGCCACGCGCTCGGCGTGGGCGCCGACCAGCGCGTGGTACCCGATGATCTGCGCGGCGAGCGCGCCGACCATGACGCCCCCGACCACCCCGGACGAGCGCCCGGGCCAGGGCAGCCGGCAGACCACGAGCGTCGAGAGGCCCGTCAGAACCTCGGTCCCGTAGAAGAGCCACGAGCGAGCGGCCCGCTCGGGATGCGAGGCGACCTCGAGCATGGTGCCGAGGCCCATGAAGACCACGAAGAGGACCACCGTGAGGTCGAGCCGCTGGCGGACGACGGGCGCCGTCTCCGCCCGATAGGCGTCGCGCAGCGCCTGCGCGTCGGCGCCCTCGACGCCGCTCATCGGCTCGGAAAGCTCTCGTGATCGGTTCCCGGTCATCGGCCCGAGGCCGTGGAAGGCCGTCTCTCATGGTCGTCAGCCTCGGCTACGGACTTTAGGGGCCCCCGCCGCCGCACCATCGCCCGGGCCTCGCAGCCGCGCACGATGCCGGGCCCGGCCATCCAGGGGGCGCCCTGCGCCGCGGCGCCCCTCCGTGGCACCGCGATTGCTCGCAGCGCGGCCGTGGCAAGGACGTCGCGCCCGGGCCTCGCGCTCGCCCTCACGCTCGTCTCGGCGCTCGCCGTGGTCCCCTCCCCCGCCCAGGGCGGCGGTGGGCCCTGCACCGGGGGGCGCTTTCTCGCCGACCCCTCGGGCACCTCGCTGATCGCGGCGATCCGCACCGGCACGCGCGACGCCATCGTCCTCGACGCCGGCGAGATCACGGTGGAGTCGAGCGCCGGCGACTGCGGGCCGGCGCGGGCGAAGCTCCGTCGCGTCAAGGGAGGCGCGCTGGTGCAGGCGCGGTGGGAGAGCTGTCCCGGGGTGACCGGCGTCGTCAAGCTGCAGGCGCACATCTCGAGCCATTGCACGCTGCTCAAGGGCACGCTCCGAATCGGGCACGGCCGGCGGCGCAAGATCCGGGCGACGCTCTCGAGCTGCGGCGACCGCTTCGTCGATACGGCCGCGGGGGAGCAGTGCGAGCCGCCCTCGACCGCGATCTGCGACGCCTCCTGCCACTTCATCGGCTCGTCGGACCTCCGCCAGTGTCCGTCGGGCCGCGTGTCGTGCAACGGCATCTGCGTCGATCCCCGGTCGGACCCGAACAACTGCGGCGCGTGTGCGACCGTGTGTCCCGGCGCACCGGGCGCGAGCCCGCGCTGCATCGCCGGCGCGTGCTCGGTCGCGTGCCGCCCCGGCTTCGGCGACTGCGACGGGAACCCGGCCAACGGCTGCGAGACGAACTTGAACCAAGACGTCGCCCACTGCGGCACCTGCGACAGCGCCTGCCCCGCCTTCGCGAACGCGACCCCGGCGTGCTCGGGCGGGCGGTGCACGTCCACGTGCGTGCCGGGCTTCGGCGACTGCGACGGCAATCCGCTCGACGGCTGTGAGACCGACCTCACGACCGACCCGGCGCACTGCGGGAAATGCACCGTGGCGTGCGTGGGCAACGCCACGACGACCGCGAGCTGTCAGGGCGGCTCGTGCCAGTACTCCTGCACCGACCCGGGTCCGGGCGAGGTGATCTGCGGCAAGAGCTGCGTCGACGTCAACACCGACGCGCGCAACTGCGGCGGCTGCCGCGACGTCTGCCCGCCGGGCGAGGTGTGCACCAACGGCACCTGCGCCTGTGGAGGCAACCTTTCGCTCTGCGGATCGCGCTGCACGGACCTCGCGACGGATCCCGCCAACTGCAGCCAGTGCGGGCACGCCTGTCCGCCGGGCGATTCGTGCGACAACGGCCATTGCTCCTGTGACGCCCCGAAGAAGGTGTGCAGCGGCGTGTGCTCGGATCTCACGCGAGACGTCAACAACTGCGGTCAGTGCGGCCATGTCTGTCCACTGGGCGACTCGTGCGTCCTCGGGAAGTGTGTCTGTCCACAACCCAAGGTCGTGTGCAGTGGGCGCTGCGTCGACCTCAACACCAACAACCAGAACTGCGGCAAGTGCGGCATCGTGTGCACGCCGGACTTCGTCTGCACGAGCGGCGAGTGCATCTGCCCCGACGGCTTCGACATCTGCAGCAAACGCTGCACGAACCTTGAGACCGATCGCAACAACTGCGGACGCTGCGGGTTCGTCTGCCCCGGACCGCCCCCACCGCTCCTCGGCGGCGAGATCTGCGTCGCGGGCGGCTGCGTCTGTCCGACGGGCTACAAGGTGTGCAGCGGCCTCTGCATCGATCCGCAGAGCGACTCGAAAAACTGCGGAACCTGCGGCCATGCGTGTCCGCAGGGCAAGTCCTGCATCAAGGGCAACTGCATCACGCCGTGAGCACCGACCCGCCCGAACCCGGGGCCCCGGCTGTCACGGCCCCGCGGCGCGCCGGTCGAACTCCGCCGCGACGCGCTCGTCGTCGCGCATCAGCGCCTCGGCATCCGTGTCGGCGAAGCCGATGATGCCCATGTTGGCGTAGGCACGGCGGATCTTCGGGCCCCAGAGGCCGATGTCCTTGATGGTCGGCACGATGCGGCTGAAGAGCCGCGAGCGGAACTCGCGCATGGTCTGCGACGCCTCCACCCAGCCGACACACTCCTCCACCGGTAGCCCGACCCGCTCCCACACCTCCTCGGCGAGGAAGCGGTCGCGCATGAGGTAGCACGCCTCCACGGTGAACTCCTCGCGCTCGTCGCGCTCGGCCTGGGTGAGCTCTGGGTAGTAATCGCGCAGCGCGAGCCGCCCGAAGGCGACGTGGCGCGCCTCGTCCTGCATGACGTACGCGTTCACCGCGGCGGCGAGCCTGTTCGCGGCCTGGTCGCGGATCGACGCGAAGGCGGCGAGCGCGAGCCCCTCGATGAGCACCTGCATCCCGAGGTAGGTCATGTCCCAGCGGGCGTCGGAGAGCACGCCGTCGAGGAGCCGGCGCAGCGTCGGCGTGATCGGATAGGCGAGGTCGAACTTCTCGTGCAAAAGCCGCGCGTAGGTCTCGACGTGCCGCGCCTCGTCGATCACCTGCGTGGCGGCGTAGTACTTGGCGTCGATGCTCGGCACCTGCTGCACGATCTTCGCGGTGCAGATGAGCGCGCCCTGCTCGCCGTGGAGGAATTGGGAAAGCTGCCAGGCCTGGAGGTGGCGGCGGAGGTTCGCCCGCTCCGCGGCCGTGAGCCGCGCCCACACGGGCGAGCCGAAGATCTGGATCGACTCGTCGGGGAGCTGCTGGGGGTTCTCGGGGTCGAGGTCCTGCGACCAGTCGATGCGCGTGTTGGCGTTCCACTGGAGGTTCTTGCCCTTCTCGTAGAGGTTGAGCAGCGCATCGCGGCCGTCCTCGTACTCCCAGCGGAACACGGTGGAGAAGCTCTCGGGGACCTCCCAGGCGGTCTGCTCGGCGGGGATCGCGTAGCGCAGCGTCGTGGACATCGCTTCACCTCCGGGAAGGCGTGCCTCGTCCGACGGACCTACGCCCGGCTGCCCGGCCGAGTCAACGTGGAATCAGTACGGGACGCGATCGGCCTTCCGCAGCCAGGCGGCGAACGGCCGCTCGGCCCCCGCGACCGGAAGGTGCTCGACACGCAGCGCGCGCTCGGCGGGCGGCTTCCCGAGCTCGTCGTGGAAGCGGACGTCGTCGAAGCCGGCCGCGGCCGCCTGGAGGCGCGTGGCGGCGAAGTAGACCGCGTCCACGCGCGCCCAGGCGAGCGCGCCGAGGCACATCGGGCACGGCTCGCAGCTCGCGTAGACCGCGCAGCCCTCGAGCGAGAAGCGCCCGAGCACGATGCACGCGCGGCGGATCGCCTGGATCTCCGCGTGCGCCGTCGGGTCGTTGAGCGCCGTCACCTCGTTGACGCCGGTGGCCACCACCGCCCCCTCGCGCACGACCACGGCCCCGAACGGACCGCCGCGTCCGAGCTCGACGCCGCCGACGGCGGCGTCGACGGCAAGCCGCATGAACCCCTCGGGAGTCGGCACGACGGCACCGTAGGGCGCGCCCCGCCGTCGTGCAAGACGAGGCCGCCGCATCGTGCTATGAGTATCCATGTGCTCCGCAGTCACCTGCTTGTGACGGGGGTGCTCGCGCTGGTCGCCGGCTGCGCGGGGATGCGCCACAACGCGGCGACGCGGTATCAGGGCATGCTGCTCGACACGCGCGAGTTCGGCGCCGACGAGCTCGCACGGGTGACCGGAGCCGACCCCGCGGTGCGCGCGTACGTCGCCGCGCACGGCCGGCCCGACTTCCTCGTCGTGCCCGACGCCGCCAACGTGGAGCTCATCTACTACCTCCCGTCGGTGCTGGCACAATTCCACCGTCCCTCGCCCGGCGCGCCGAGCGCGCTCGGCGTGCTCTCGCCGCTGCCCGACGGCGTGCTCAACCTGCTCCCCCGCGACATCCGCGCGGGCACGCCCACGCCCGATCCGAGCAACCCCATCAGCAACTGCTGGACGGTCGCGATCGGCGCGACGACGTGCCGGACGTGCTGCTCGGGCGATCTCGCCTGCCAGGCGGACTGCCACGGGCCCCCGTCCAAGTAGCAGCGCTGCGAGCCTCGCAGGGCTGCACGACGCGCCCCGGGCTCGCCCTGCCGGACGCCACGCGCCGGGCCGGGGGCCGTGCCGCGGCATCGGCCACGGCGTCGCGCGCCGGCGCGGCGTTCGTGGCGGCGCCGCCCGCGGCCGCCGCGCGGCACCCGGCTTGCTCCGGGCGACCGTCGTGCAAATCCCACGCGGAGGGTGCCGATGGATTCCGGAGGGGCCTACGTCGCGGCGATCGTGGTCGTGATGTTCGTGCTGCTGCTCGTCTATCTCTGAGGCGCGGCGAGGCGCGCCGCGAGCCGCGGGCCGTAGAGCCGCAGGCAATTTTCCCCGAGCAGCTTCGCGAGGTGCGCCGGCGCGTACGCGCGTGCGCGCGCGACGCTCTTCACGCAGTCGCGCAGCACGCCGTCCCAGTGGCCGTAGTCGCCGGTGAAGCAGGCGACGTCCTCGCCCGCCGGGCCGAGCGCCTCGCGGAGATAGGCCGGCGCCGGGTCGTCGGACTCGAAGCTCACGAAGACCTGGCCGCGGCAAAAGAAGTCCGCCGGATCGTGGTCGAGCCCGCGGTGCTCGAAGACGTAGGCGTCACGGTCCGGGGTGCGCCGCTCGCGCTCGAGGCGGCGGACCAGATCGTAGGCGGCGCGCGCCTTGCCGAGCACGCGGCGCCGGCCGTCCCGCCCGCCGCGCTCGCGCAGCAGCTCGCGCGCGAAGCGGGCCGTCGAGACGCTCACGTCGGGATCGAAGTCGCGAATGCGCTTCTCCCAGTGCTCGTGGAAGGCGTGCACGAGGTCGGGGAGCCAGCCGCAGCCCGCCTCGAGGAAGCCGAAGCGCAGGCGGGGGAAGCGGTCGAAGACCCCGTCGAACACGCACGCCGCGAGCGCCATCTGCATCTGGTTGCGGTGACCGAAGATGTGCGAGAGGACGAACGTGTCCACCTGCTCCGCACAGCCCGACGGGAGGTACACGCCCGGCGAGCCGTGGACGCCGACGGCGACGTCGAGCGCGGCCGCCGCCGCCAGGATCGGCGCGAAATCCGCGTGGCTCAAGTGCTTCGGGAGGCGCACCAGCGGAAATGCCTCCGGGGCCGCCGGGTGCGGCACCGGCAGGCTCGGCGCGATGTGCACGCCGATCATCCCGAGCCGCTCGACGCAGCGGCGCACCTCGGCGACCGCCTCGGCCACGTCGGCGAGCGAGATCCAGCCGACCGGAAAGAGCCGCCCCTCGTAGGCGCGGCAGTCGTCGGCGATGTAGTCGTTGTAGGCGTGCATGCAGGCAACCGCGAGGTCGCGGTCGAGGATGGTCTCGAAGGAGAGCGTCATCGACCCGTAGAGCACCTGCGCGTCGATGCCCTCGCGGTCCATGTGCTCGAGACGGATGCGGTTGAAGACGCCGCCGAGCGCGGTCTCGGGGTGGAGCGCGCAGAACGCCCCTTTGCCCGGGCCGTCGGGCTGCGGGAAGACGCGCTCGAGGTCGTTGCGCCCGGTGCGCGGGTCGACGTCGCGGATCACGAGCCGCCCCTGGCCCCAGCGGTCGATGCGCGAGGAGAGCCGGCCGCGGTACGGCGCCTCCAGGTAGTCGAAGAACGTCACCGGGTTCTCCATCTTGTGCGCGTCGGCGTCGATCACGAGGTGGCCGTCGTACATGCGGCCGTCTCTACACCACCCGGCGGGGTCCCGGGACCCCGCCTAGTTCGCCGGACGCGTCGCCTCGGCGTCGATCGCGATCGCGACCTCGTCGCCCACCACGACCCCGCCGCCGTCGAGCGCGCGGTTCCAGACGAGACCGAAGTCCTTGCGGTCGATCGTGGTGGTGGCGTGCACGCCCGCACGCAGGCTGCCCATCGGGTCCTTGACCGTCGCCGTCGGCCCCTCGACGTCGAGCACGACCTCCTTGGTGACGCCGTGGAGCGTCAAGTCGCCCACGAGCCGCCAGCGCCCGGCGCCGGCCTTCTCGGCGCGCTTCGAACGGAAGGTGATCGTCGGATGGTGCGCGACGTCGAGAAAGTCGGGGCTGCGCAGGTGGTCGTCGCGCTTGGCGACGCGTGTGTCGACGCTGGCCGCGTCGATCGTCGCCTCGACCTTCGATTTGCCGAGGTCGGCGGGATCCTCCTCGACCGTGCCCGTCACCTTGTCGAACCCGCCGCGCACGGTGCTCACCATCATGTGGCGGACGGAGAACTGCACGCTGGTGTGGTTCGGGTCGAGCGTCCAGGTGACCGCCTGCGCGGCAGGAGCCAGGGCGAGCACCAGAAGGACGGCCGTCGCGCGCTGCATGGCGGCCCTGCTAGCCCGCGCGTGCACACGAGTCAACGCGCCCCCCGGCTCGCGGCGCCGCGTCCGGCGGTGTAGGCAGGCGCATCGCCATGGCGACGACCGGTCGGCGGTCTCCCGCGCTCCGCCTCGGCCTCGGCCTGCTCGTCGTGGCCGGACTGGCCGCGATCGCCCGCGCACCGTCCGTCGAGGCGCGCCTCCCCGGCCTGCTCGCCGCGATCCGAAGCGCGGGCTGGCTCGGCGTGCTCGCCTTCGGGACCGCCTATGTGCTCGCCTGCGTGCTCGTTCTGCCCGGAGCCATCCTCACGCTCGGGGCGGGGTTCGTCTACGGCGTCGCCGTCGGCACGCCCGTCGTCTGGGTCGCGGCCAACGCGGGAGCCGTGCTCGCCTTCCTCCTCGGGCGCACGGTGGCGCGCGGCTGGATCACGCGGCGTCTCGCCGGCAACCCACGCTTCGCGGCCCTCGACCGGGCGGTGGGGGGCGCGGGCTTCCGCATCGTGCTCCTCACCCGGCTCTCGCCGGTTCTGCCGTTCAACCTCCTCAACTACGCGTTCGGGCTCACGCGCGTGCGGCTCGGCGACTACGTCGCCGGGTCGATGATCGGCATGCTGCCGGGCACGTTGCTCTACGTCTACCTGGGCTCGCTCGCGACCAGCGCCGGCGACCTGGCCGCCGGGCGCACGGGGGGCCCCCTCGAGGAGGCCGTCTATTTCGGCGGGCTCGTGGCCACCGTCGCTGCCGCGCTCACGGTCGCGCGCGTCGCCCGGCGAGCGCTCGCCGCGGCCGCCGCCGCGCCCGCGCGCTTGCCCGGCTCGCCCGGCGGCGGGCCGCACGTGCTCCCCGACGACGAGCACGACCGGGCGCTTCTCGGGCACGTGCGCCCGCCGCAGTGGCGCAATCCCGCGCCCGCGGGGCGCTACGACCTCGTCGTCGTGGGCGGGGGAACCGCCGGCCTGGTCGCCGCCGCGGGCGCCGCGAGCCTCGGGGCCCGGGTGGCGCTCGTCGAGGAGCACCTCCTCGGCGGCGACTGCCTCAACGCGGGCTGCGTGCCATCGAAGGCGCTGCTGGCCGCGGCCCGGGCTGCCGCCGCGGCCCGCTCGGCCGGACGGTTCGGTGTGCGCACCGGGCCTGTCACCGTCGACTTTCCGGCGGTGATGGCGCGCATGCGGCGGCTGCGGGCGGCGATCGCGCCCGCCGACGGCGCCGCCCGCCTCGCGCGGCTCGGCGTCGACGTCCACTTCGGCCGCGGCCGCTTCACGAGCCCGGGCACGCTCGCGGTCGACGGCCGCGCGCTCGCGTTCGCACGCGCCGTCGTCGCCACCGGCACGCGCGCCGCGGTGCCCGACGTCCCGGGGCTCGCGGCGGCCGGCTACCTCACCAACGAGACGCTCTTCGCGCTCACGGCGCTGCCGCGGCGGCTCGTGGTCGTCGGAGCCGGTCCGATCGGCTGCGAGATGGCGCAGGCCTTTCGCCGCTTCGGCGCCGACGTGACGCTGCTCGAGGCGGGGCCCCGCATCCTGCCGCGCGACGACCCCGACGCGGCCGCGGTGGTCGAGCGCGCGCTGCGCGCCGACGGCGTGGTCGTGGCCCTCGGCGCGCGGATCGAGCGGGTCGCGGCGCGCGCCGGGGAGGCCGTCGTGCACTTCCAGGGCGACGCGGGGCCCGACGCCGTCGCCTGCGACCGCATCCTGATCGCCGTCGGCCGCGCGCCCAACGTGGAGGACCTCGGCCTCGACGCGGCGGGCGTCGACGCCGGCCCGGCCGGCATCCGCGTCGACGACCGCCTGCGCACCACCAACCGGCGCATCTGGGCCGCGGGCGACGTGGCCGCGCCCTATCGCTTCACGCACACCGCGGACGCGCTGGCGCGCCTCGCGGTGCAGAACGCGCTCTTCCTCGGCCGCAAGCGGGCGAGCGCGCTCGTCGTGCCGTGGTGCACCTACACGGCGCCCGAGCTCGCCCACACCGGGCTCACCGCCGAGGAGGCCGCGCGGCGCGGGATCCCGATCACCACCGTCACGATCCCGCTCGCCGAGGTCGACCGCGCACGCCTCGACGGCGCCGAGGCGGGGTTTCTGCGCGTGCACCTGCGCCGCGGCGGCGACCGCGTCGTCGGCGCCACGCTGGTCGCCGAGCACGCCGGCGAGGTGATCTCCGAGCTGACGCTCGCGCTGCGCGCGGGCCTGGGGCTTCGCGCGGTCGGCGCCACGATCCATCCCTACCCCACCGCGGCCGAGGCGCTCCGCAAGGCCGCGGACGCCTGGAACCGGGCGCGTGTCACGCCGCGCGTGCGGCGCGTGCTCGGCTGGTGGCTCGCCGCGCGGCGATGAGCCCGCCGCTTTCGTCGCACGGCCGTCTCGCCGATACTTGGAACCGATGACCGTGGGCGACGCGGAGCGCGAGCGGCTCGCCGAGGACGCGCGGCGGGCGAAGAACTGGAAGCGCTGGGGGACCTACCTCGCCGAGCGCCAGTGGGGCACGGTGCGCGAAGACTACTCCGCCGACGGGGCCTCCTGGGACTATCTTCCGCACGACCACGCGCGCAGCCGCGCCTACCGCTGGGGCGAGGACGGGCTGCTCGGCTGGACGGACCGGGAGTGCCGGCTCTGCTTCGCGCTCGCGCTCTGGAACGAGCGCGACCCGATCTTGAAGGAGCGCCTGTTCGGGCTCTCGGGTCCGGAGGGCAACCACGGGGAGGACGTGAAGGAATACTACTTCTACCTCGACGCGGTGCCGACCTACGCCTACGCGAAGGCCCTCTACAAGTATCCGCAGGCGGAGTTCCCCTACGCCGCGCTGGTCGAGGAGAACCGCCGGCGCGGCAGGCGCGATCCGGAGTACGAGCTGATCGACACGGGGGTGTTCGAGGGCGGGCGCTACTTCGACGTGTTCGTGGAGTACGCCAAGGCCGCGCCCGACGACGTGCTGATCCGAGTGACGGTCGCCAACCGCGGACCCGACGCGGCGCCGCTGCACGTGCTGCCGACGCTGTGGTTCCGCAACACCTGGGCATGGGGCCGGTCGGGCGAGGGCTACTGGCCGCGACCGCTGCTGCGGCGCGCCGGTGACGCCCTCGTCGAGGCGACGCACGCGACGCTCGGCCGCTTCCGCTTCGCCGTCGCTCCCGGGCCCGGCGGCGCCCCGCCGCTCTTGTTCACCGAGAACGAGACCAACGTCGCGCGGCTCTTCGGCGCCCGCAACGGGACGGAGTACGTGAAGGACGCGTTCCACACGGCCGTCGTCGGGGGCGACGCGGCGGCCGTCAATCCGGCCGGCACGGGCACCAAGGCGGCGGCGCACCACCGGCTCCTGGTGCCCGCGGGCACCGCCGTCACGCTCGACCTCCGCCTCTCGGCCGAGGGGGACGCGCCGGCCGAGCCCTTCGGGCCCGCCTTCGAGGGCGTGCTCGCCGACCGCCGCGCTGAGGCCGAACGCTTCCACGCCACCCTCGTCCCCGCCGGCCTCGCCCCCGACGCCCAGCGCGTGCAGCGGCAGGCTTTCGCGGGCCTGCTCTGGTCGAAGCAGTTCTACCACTACGCCGTGCGCGAGTGGCTCGAGGGCGATCCGGCGCAGCCGCCCGCCCCGGCCGCGCGGCGCACGGGGCGCAACCACCAGTGGGGGCACCTCTACAACCGCGACGTGATCTCGATCCCCGACTCCTGGGAGTATCCCTGGTACGCGGCGTGGGACCTCGCATTCCACACGATCCCGTTCGCGACCCTCGACCCCGCCTTCGCCAAGGAGCAGCTCGTCCTCTTCCTGCGCGAGTGGTACATGCACCCGAACGGCCAGCTCCCCGCCTACGAGTTCGCGCTCGGCGACGTGAACCCGCCCGTGCACGCCTGGGCGTGCTGGCAGGTCTACAAGCGCGACGGCGCGCGCGACCGCCCTTTTCTGGCGCGCGTCTTCCAGAAGCTCCTGCTGACGTTCACGTGGTGGGTGAACCGCAAGGACCTCGAGGGCGACAACCTCTTCAGCGGAGGCTTCCTCGGCCTCGACAACGTCGGCCTGTTCGACCGCTCGCAGCCGCTGCCGAGCGGCGTGGTGCTCGAGCAGGCCGACGGCACGGGGTGGATGGCCTTCTACTGCACGACCATGCTCAAGATCGCGCTCGAGCTCGCGCGCGAGGAGCCGATCTACGAGGACATGGCGTCGAAGTTCTTCGAGCACTTCGTGGCCATCGCCGATGCGATGAACGAGTTCGGCGGCACCGGCCTCTGGGACGACGCCGACGGCTTCTACTACGATCAGCTCCGCGTCGGGGGGGCGCTGACGCCGCTGCGCGTGCGCTCCGCGGTGGGGCTCGTGCCGCTGTTCGCCGGCGTCGTGCTCGAGGACTGGCAGCTCGACCGCTTCCCGGACTTCCGCAAGCGTGCGGCCTGGTTCGTGCGCAACCGGACCGACCTCGCCTGGCAGCTCTCGTCCATGGGCGCGGTGCGTGGCCGTTACCTGCTCGCGATCCCCACCCGCGAACGGCTCGAGCGCGTGCTCCGCCGCCTGCTCGACGAGGACGAGTTCCTCTCCCCCTTCGGCGTACGCTCGCTCTCGCGCGTGCATCGCGACCGGCCGTTCCTGATGCACCTCGGCGAGCAGACGCTCACGGTGGCCTACGAGCCGGGCGAGTCCGAGTCCGGCCTGTTCGGCGGGAACTCGAACTGGCGCGGGCCGGTGTGGTTCCCGATCAACTTCCTCGTGATCGAGGCGCTGCGGCGCTTCCACCACTTCTACGGCGGGGGGATGCGCGTGGAGTGCCCGACCGGCTCGGGCCGCCTCCTCGATCTTGGCGAGATCGCCGCCGAGATCGAGGCGAGGCTCGCGCGCCTGTTCGTCGCCGACGCGCGCGGGCGGCGGGCCTGCCACGGCGAGGAGGCACGCTACGTCGACGATCCGCACTGGCGGGACCTCGTGCTCTTCCACGAGTACTTCCACGGCGACACCGGCCGCGGTTGCGGCGCGAGCCACCAGACGGGATGGACGGCGCTGATCGCCGACTGCCTCGCGGGCGGCACGCTCGGGCGCGCGTGACGCAGTGCGCCCGGGAGCCGGCGACGAACGAACGTTCGTGCGTTTTTTCGTTGACGGCGCCGATGCCGTTGGCTAGCTTCCGCGCCACTCTCACCGGAGGAGGTTCTTGCATGCTACGGTCCGTCTCGCTGTTCGCGGCTGCGGCGCTCGTGCTCTCGGCGGGGCTCGCAACCGCGGGAACGAAGTTCCAAGGCACCATCGTGCCGCTCGCGCCCACCGGGAACCCGACGCTCGCGAACTCGAGCTCCTTCCAGCTCAAGGGCGTCGGGGCCATGCAGGTGAAGCTCAAGAAGGTGACCGACAGCACGGGAGCGCCCGTCACCACCGGCACGACGCCCGACGTCGAATACTACGCGGTGATCTCGGGCGTGGTGTTCACGTCCAACCTCGGCCCCATCTCCTTCCAGCTCGACGAGCCGATGCCGCTCAAGAAGGGCTCGGGCGCGATCAAGCCCAGCCTGACCAACCTGACGGCGCTCGCCAGCCAGGGCACGGCGCTGCAGATCACGGGCGTCGACGTCTACACGCCGCCCGCCGCCGGCGACGTGGCCGCCTGCGAGGCCGTCCTCACCGGCGCCGTGCCGGGCGTCGTCCTGCCGCCCGCTTCGAATCCCTGCGCCACCGGGACCCGGATCGGCGTCGGGGGCATCCAGGACGGCATCTAGACCCGCACCGCAGTATGAAGGACGTGCGCCCCGGCCCATCGGGGCGCACGTCGTTCCCGGGCCGCCAGGGCCGCCGTGCCTGGCACGCACGCGCCCCCGTGCACGGGTGCATGACGACGCGGGCGGGCGGGTAAGGCTCGGCGGCGGCACGATCCTCGCTTGCGCGAGCCCCGTCGTGCGGATGCCCCGGGTCGTCTCGACGATCTTCGTGTGCCTGCTGGGGGCGCTCACGCCCGCGTGGGCGCATCACCGCCAAACGCCGCCCATCGTCCGCATGAGCCCGTCCGAGGATGCGGTGGACTTCGCGTTGCCCCGGGTTCCGAGCTTCGACGGCGCCCTCGGGCTGCTCGGACCGGCCGGAGTGGACGAGCAGCTCATCCTCGTACGGCTCTACCCGATCGCTTCCGACGCGGTCCTCGAGGCCACGGGCGACAACCGCAACCCGGCGGTGGCGCTCAACGGCGCCGCGATCGCCTGGGACAGCGACTCCGATCCGCTCGGCACGGGGGCCGTGGGCCGGCAGGTGTACTACCACAACGGCGCGTCCATCGTGCAGCTCAGCCACGACCCCACCGGCACGAGCGCGAACCCCGCCGTCAGCGGCTCCGGGCAGTGGGTGGCGTTTCAGTCCGCGGGCGATCTCGCCGGGACCGGCGCCTCGGGCGTGACGCAGATCTTCCTCGCACAGGTGTTCGCGGGCACGCTCGTCCAGGTGACCAGCGGCGCCGGGCCCAGCACGAACCCCGCGCTCGATCGGCTGGCCAAGTCGCTGGCCTACGAGTCCACGACGGATCCGGGCACCGGGTTGGACACGGGGCTCGCCCAGGTCTGGCTCGCCGACCTCCGCGCCGGGACGCAGCAGCGCGTGACCGACGGCCTCGGCCCGAGCGGCAACCCGACGATGGACCTCGACGGCAAGCTCGTGGCCTTCGAGAGCCAGGCGGATCTCGCAGGAACCGGCACCGACACGGGCGTGCCGCAGATCTTCGTCTACAGCCCGAAGACCGCGACCTTCGCGCAGATCACCGCCGACCCGGGTGGCTGCACCGGCCCGTCGGTGCACAAGTTCCGCAGCGATTTCCGCATCGCCTACGTGTGCGGCGGCCAGGCCTACTACACGCTGCTGCGCGCGAACACGCGCTGGCGCGTGCAGGTCGACGTGCCCGGGAGCAGCACGACCGGGATCGTGGCGGGCTTCGGCCCCTACTTCGTGCTGGTGCACACCACGGCCGACCTCCTCGACGGGACCGGGACCACCGCCGGCCACCAGGTCTACCTGGTGAACCTCTTCAAGCGCGCCGCTGCGCCGGTGGCGGGCTCGACGACCTGGTTCCCGAGCCAGGGCATCCCGCCGTTGCGCTCGCACTGAGCGCGGCGACCCGGGGGGCGGAGCGGCGCGCTCGGCGCCGCCCGCTCGCGTCCACCGCTGCCCCCCGGAGCCTCACGCCACGGCCGCGTCCTCCTCGGCCGGCGGATCGAGGTCGAGCCCCGGCGGCAGCGCCGCGCCGGCCGCGAGGTCACCGCCGAGCGGCAGGGCCGGCGCGCGTGCCGGACCGAGCAGCGCGGCGAGCGGGCTGCCCTGGGCGCGCTTGCGCTTGAGCTTCTCGAGCAGCGTCGTGCGGTTCACCCGCAGGAGGCGCGCCGCCTCCTTCTTGTTGCCACCCGAGAGCCGCAGCGCCTGGGCGATGATGCGATCCTCGATCGCCTCCATCTCGCGGTAGAAGTCGATGCCCGACGGGCCGAACTGCCACGGCATCGCCGGCACCGTGTCACCGAGCGACGGCGGCGCGAGGAGGTGCGGCGGCAGGTCGTGCGTGTCGATGGCATGCTCGGGCCGCCCGAGCACCACGAGCTGCTCGAGCACGTTGCGCAGCTCGCGGACGTTGCCGGGCCAGGGATAGCGCTGCAGGAGCTCGAGCGCCGCCGGGGTGACGGTGAAGCGCGGCAACCCCTTGCCGGCGAGGCAGTCGAGGATGCAGGCGACCAGCAGCGGAATGTCCTCGCGCCGGCGGCGCAGCGGCGGCAGCTCGATCGGGACGACCCGCAGGCGGTAGAAGAGATCCTCGCGGAACTGGCGGGCCGCGACCGCCTCCTCGAGCGAGCGGTTGGTGGCCGCGATGATGCGGACGTCGACCTGATGCGTGACGACGCTGCCCACGGGCTCGAACCGCCCGTCCTCGATCACGCGCAGGAGCTTCACCTGCAGCTTCGGGCTCATCTCGCCGATCTCGTCGAGGAAGATCGTCCCGCCGTCGGCGAGCTTGAAGCGCCCGACGCGGCTCGCGATCGCGCCGGTGAAGGCCCCGCGCTCGTGCCCGAACATCTCGCTCTCGAGCAGCTCCTCGGGAATGGCGCCGCAGTGCACGGGCACGAACCGTCCGCTCGCCCGCCGCGACAGCCGGTGGATGGCGGCCGCCACCAGCTCCTTGCCGGTGCCGCTCTCGCCCGTGATCAGCACGGTCGTGTCGGTCGGCGCCACCTTCCGCATGACGTCGAAGATCGCCCGCACGCTCGGGTGGTTGCCGACGATTCCGGCAAAGGCGGTCTCGATCGTCGTCTGCGCTCCCTCCATGATCCCCCCTCCCTCTCCGCGTTCGGAGAACAACGCCCCTGCGTGACGTAGCAAGACGCACACCGCCTGCGGGGTGCCAGGCGGTTGACCGGCGCCCTGTCAAGGTCCTGGGCGCCAACTTGCTGACATCGTTGACATTCTCCGAACAGAGCGCGGGGATGATGCGCGGGGCGCACGACCGGCCGCCCGTACCAGGCTGTACAGGCCCGGCCATTCTTGTCTGCTGCTCGGCGGCCGGATCAGGACGCGTCGGGCGCCGCGAGCCGGAAGAGGGGATGGCGGGTCGCCCACCGCCCGGTGTCGAGCACGAGCTGGCGGCCGCGGCGCGTCGCGCAGTCGATCACCAGCGGAGCCATGAGGTTCGCGGTCGACTCCCCCGGGTCGGCCGGGATACGCACGAGCACCAACACCGCGACCTCACCCGTCACGTCGGCGGGGCGCGGCACCTCGCTCGAGTAGCTGGGCCACAGCCGCTCCGGATCGCAGACGACGAAGCCCAGCTCGGGGTAGTCGACGCAGACGAGGTAGTGGAACGGCGACTCGGCACGGCTCGGCTCGAGGAGCGCGAAGCGGCGCGCCTCGGGGAATCCCACGAGCCCGTCGGGAAAGACCACGATGCGCTCCTCGGGCACGTCGTAGTCCCCGAAGCGGCGCGAGCGCAGCGCGATCGTCCGCGCCGCCGCTAGGCCTTCTCGATCCGGTTCTGCCATGCGATCGCGGCGCGGTCGAGCCGCTCCGGGTCTTCGAGCTGCGCGCCCTCGTTCTCGCGCCGGATGGCGCGGTAGACCTCTTCCCGGTAGATCCGGACCTCGGCCGGCGCCTCGATGCCGAGGCGCACCTGATTGCCCTTCACCTCGAGCACCCGCACGGTGACGGAATCACCCATACGGATCACCTCGCCCAACTTCCGTGTCAGGATCAGCATGGCCGGCCGCGCGCCGCTGGCGCTCCTCCTGCCCCATCGGCATCCGCCGGCCAGGACTTTAGAGCTTGAGCAGCCCCGCGAGCGTGGTCTGCGCGATCATCGCCCCCGCTTGGAGCACCGCCTGCAACGCCACCTGCCCCTGGGTGAGCTGCGAGAGGACCGAGGCGAGATCGGCGTCCTGGAGGTTGGAGAGCGTCGTCTGCTCGTCGAGCGTGAGGCTCGACTGCTGGCTTTGGAGCGTCTGGAGCTGGTTCTCGCGCGCGCCGACGCTCGTCTGCTCGGTGCTGATCGCCTGTTGCCCCTGCTGGAGCGCGGTGATCTGGCCGGCCACGTCGCCGTTCGTGCGCAGCGCGGTCTCGAGGTTCTGGAGCGCGACCAGCGAAGAGGTGAAGACCGCGTCGCCGCTCGTGCTGATCCGCACCCGCTCGCTCGGCGCGGAGCCGACCTTGATCTCGAAGCCCTGCGTCGAGCCGCTGTACGCGGTCGCGGCGTCGTAGCCGGCGCTGTCGGGGCTCGCGAACGGGGCCGGCGCGTCGAGGGCGAGGCCGCCGAACAGGCGGCGCCCGGACAGCTCGGTGTTGCCGATGCTGGTGAGGGCCTGGAGCAGGCCGTGCACCTCCTCGGCCGCCGCCGCGCGGTCGCTGGCCGTCACCGTGCCGTTGGCCTGCTCGGTGGCGATCTCCTGCGCCCGGGTCATGATCTGCACGGCGTCCCCGAGCGCGCTGTCCTCGGCGCCGAGCACGCTCGTGCCGAACTGCGTCGCGCTCGAGTACTGCCCCAGCGCGCCGATCGCCGTGTCGGTGCGCAGCACCTGGCCGGCGGCCAGCGGGTCGGCATCCGCGGTCTGGAAGCGCTTGCCGCTCGACACCTGCGCCTGCAGGCCGGCGAGCGACGCCTCGAGGCCGGTCGCCTGCGTGCGGAGCTGATCGAAGATCTGGATGTCGGCGATGCGCGAGACCGCGGTCATGTCACGATCTGCATCAGGTCGTCGAGCGTGCTGTTGACGACCGAGATGACCTGGGCGGAGGCCTGGAAGGCGTGCTGGAAGCTGAGCAGGTTCGTCAGCTCCTCGTTGAGGTTCACCCCCGAAAGCGAGTCGCGCTGGCTCTGCACCTGCTGCAGCACGCCCTGGCTCGCGCTCGCGAGGTCCTGGGCCTGCTGGGCGTTCGCCCCGATGCGGGCGGTCTCGCTCGCGGCGTAGCCCGAGAAGGTGCCCCCCAGCGGGGCCTGCACGGCGGAGGCGAGGTCGGCGAGCGCGAGCGCGTTCTGGTTGTCGCCCGGCTGCGTCGAGAGCGCCGCGGCCACCTGGCTCGGGTCGGTGATGAGCACGGTGAGCGTGCTCGCGGTCGTGCCGCCGAACAGCGGGACGCCGGTGGTCGGGTTGCCGTTCAAATCGACCGCCCCGGGCTGCGTCTGCACCGCGTTGACCGCGGTCGCGAGCGCGTTCGCGAGCGTGTCGAGGTTCTGGGAAGCCGTGAAGAGGTCCCCGTCGCGCACCTGCTGGAGCCCGCCGATCTCTCCGCTCGCGAACACCGCGGGGACGTCGACGAGCGCCCCGCTCGGGGCCTGCAGGACGACCTTGTGCAGGGTGTTGCCGCCGAGGGTCGCGGGGTTCGTCGGATCGGGCTGCGTCGTGATCGCGTTGACGACCGTGCCCGCCGTCACCAGCACCGGGCCGGCCGCGGACGCCACCGTCACCTCCCCCGTCGTGGGGTCCTCCTGCGTGGTGATCCCGATCTTCTGCGCGAGGTCGGTGAGCACCTGCTGGCGCTGATCGCGGAGCCCGTTGGCCTGCCCGCCCTGGGCCAGCTCGCGCGCGATGTCGTCGTTGAGCTGCGCGATCTGGACGAGGTCGTTGTTGGCCTGGGAGGCGTCGCCGACGATCTGGGCGTCGGCGTTCTGCTGCAGCTGGGCGATCACCGCGCTGCGGCGGTTGAACTCGTTGGCGAGCGCGTTGGCGGCGCCGAGGAGCCCTTGCCGTGCCGCCGTGTCCTGGGGCTGGTTCGAGACCGTGGCCGCCGCGGAGAAGAAGCCGCCGAGCAGCGTCGTGAGCGAGGAGCCACCGAGGTCGTCGAGCTGCGAGACGAGCGCCGTGAGCTGGGTGCTCACGGCGCTCTTCTGCGCGGCGTCGCTGCCGGCGGCGAGCAGGCGCTTGGCGACGAAGGGGTCGAGGATCTGCTGCACGCTCTGGAGCAGGACCCCGCCGTCGAGGTGGAACGTCCCGCCTCCCAGCTCCGAGGCGGCGGAGAGCACGGGAACCTGGCGGGTGTAGCCGGGCGTGTTGACGTTGGCGATGTTGTTGCCGACCACGCCGAGCGCCGCCTGGTCGACGATGAGCGCGTGCGCGGCGATGCCGAGCGTCGGATCGATCGCCATCGTCAGGCCCGGTGGCTCACCCGGTCGGCCGCCGGCGGCATGGTGACCTGGGCGTCGGCCCCGTACCGCGCGCCCGGGGCATGCGCCCGCAGGACGCGCAGCAGCTCGTTCACCGTGTCGAGGCTCGACCCAACGAGGAACGTGTGCTGCCGCTCGAGCCCGCGGGCCTCCAGGAGGGCCTGGCGGAGCTGGCGCAGCCCGTCGCGCACGCGCGAGCGCGGCGCCGGCGCGAGCAGCGGCAGGACATCGGTGGCGCGCTCGGTGGTCGCGCCGTGGCACGCGGCGACCGCGCGCACGAGCGCGCGCCGCTCGCCCGCGAGCCGCAGCAGCCGGTCCTGGAGCGCCTGGCGCTGCTCGAGGCAGACGAGGATGCTCGCGGGCTCGAGGCGCACGACCGCCGCCTGCTCCTCGCGGAGCACGCCGCTGAGCGCCGCGCACACCCGGGTCTCCTCGGTGAGGAGGTCGCAGAGCTGGTCGATCTGCTCCATGGCGTCAGCCGAGCAGCCCGCCCGCGACGTCGGTCAGGAAGGCACGCGCGACCGCCGTCGGGTCGACCTGGTAGCTGCCCGACGCGATGGCCTGCCGCAGCGCCGTCACCCGGTCCTGCCGGACCTCGTCGACGTTCGCCCGCGCCATCTGCGCGATCAGTCGCGCCGCGTCGGAGACCTGCACCGCGTCGCCCCCGTCGGTGGCCGTCGCCGCCGCCCGGGCCGACGCCGCCGCCGGGTCGGGCCGGGTCCCGGCCCCGGTCAAGCGGGGGTCCCTCACCCCGTTCCAGTCGGAGATCTTCACCCCTCCAGCCCTCCTTTCGACGAACCTCCCTGCCCGTTTCCTCTATCGGCAGCCGGCGGCGCGGACTTGAGCCCCGCCTGGCCGAGCGTCCGCACGAGCCCGAGCGGATCGCGCGCGGCCATGCTCTCGGCCACCGTGCGGTCGAAGGCCCCGTCGAAGACCTCGCGCTCGGGCGAGCGCGGCAGGTAATCGTCCTCGGGGACGGTCCGGCGCATCGCGCGCAGGAGGTCGGTGAGGAACACCGTCTCGAGCTCCTTGGCGGCCGCGGCGGACGCCTGCGACTCGGGCAGGCGGCGCAGCGCGTCGAGCTGGGCGCCCTCGGGGTCGTAGGCCGCCGGCGGGAGGGAGAGCAGCGGGCTCACGTCGGGCATCAGATGATCTCCAGCTCCGCCTGGAGCGCCCCGGCGGCCTGGATCGCCTGGAGGATCGCCATCAGGTCCTGGGGCGTCACCCCGAGCGCGTTGAGGCCGGCCACGAGGTCGCCGAGGCTCACCCCGCCCTTCAAGATCGCGAGGTTGCGCCTCTCGCCCTCCTGCACCGCGATCGACGTGTCGGGGACGACCACCGTTTGCCCCTGGGAGAGCGGCGCCGGCTGGGAGACCCCGAAGTCGGTCTTGACGGTGACCTGGAGGCTGCCATGCGCGATCGCGACCGGCAGGATGCGCACGTCGTTGCCGATGACCACCGTTCCGGTGCGCTCGTTGAAGACCACGCGCGCGGCCGTATCGGGCGCGACGTCCACCCGCTCGATCGCGGTCGCGGTCTCGACCGCCTCGTCGTTCGAGGTGCCGATGAGCTGCACGCTCACCGTGCCGGCGTCGGCGCTGCGCGCCGCGGGGCGGCCGAGGACCTCGTTGATGGCGCGGCTCACCCGGGCGGCGGTCGTGAAGTCGGGCTCGTGCAGGGCCACCGTGAGGGTCCCGTCGGCGCCGAGCATCACCGGGACCTCGCGCTCGACGATCGCCCCCTGCGGCACGAGGCCTGCCGTGGGATGGCTCTTCTGCGCGCTCGCGCCGGCGCCGCGGGCGGCGAACCCGCCGCCGAGCGACACCGGGCCCTGCGCCACGGCGTAGACCTGTCCGTCCCCGCCGAAGAGCGGCGAGGCGAGCAGCGTTCCTCCCTGCAGGCTCTTGGCGTCGCCGAGCGACGAGACCTGCGCGTCGACCTGATTGCCCTCGCGCGCGAAGGGCGGCAGCGTGGCCGTGACCACCACCGCACCCACGTTCTTCACCTGGAGCTGGCGCGGGTCGACGTCGACCAGCACGCCCCGGCGGCGCAGCAGGTCGAGCACGCTCTGCACCGTGAAGATCGCCTGTTGGCTGTCGCCGGTGCCGTTGAGCCCCGTGACCAGCCCGTAGCCCCAGAGCTGGTTCGGGCGCACGCCCTCGATCGTCGCGATGTCCTTCAAGCGCACCGCGCCCGCGGGCGCCGCGAGCCCGAGCAGCGCGGCGAGCGCCGCGATCAGAACGGCCATACCCAATCCATGAGCCGATGCACGATCGGCACGTTCTCCTTGTCCCCCGCCGTCCCACGGCCGAAGTAGCTGATGTGGGCGTCGGCGACGCGGGTCGAGGGAACGCTGTTGTCGCTCAAGATGTCTTCGGGCCGCACGGTGCCCGAGAGCACGAGGTACTCGTCCTCGTGGTTCACCGTGACGACCTTCTGCCCCTGGATGCGCAGGTTGCCGTGGGCATCGACGGCGACGACGGTCGCGGTGACGTTGCCGGTGAGCGTGCCGTCGCGCTTGATCGTGCCCGAGCCCTTGGCGGCGTGCTGCGTGCTGCTGTCGATGATGTTGGAGGCGTCGAAGCCGCTCGGCAGGAACGACGCCGCCGGGATGCCGAAGAACCCCAGGACCTGCGCGGTGATGGACGACTGGCTCGAGGTGTCGGTGCTCGCGTCCTTGGTGCCCTTCGACACCTCCTGGACGACCACCGTGAGCAGCTCGCCCGCGAAGTGCGCGCGCACGTCGGTCGCCGGATAGTTGGCGGTCACCTCCGGGTGCCAGATCGAGCCGAGGCCCGGGGCCGGCGGCGGTGGACCGGTGTCGAGCGGCGGCGGCGGAAGCTCCGCCGTGGGCGGAATCTGGCAGCCGGCGAGCGCGGCCGCGAAGACGACGGCGGCGATCGTGCGCATCAGAAGTCCACCGCCACGGTGCGGGCATCGACCACCCGGCCCGTCAGCTCCTTGCTGCTGCTCGGGTTGGTCACGTGCACCCGCTCCCCGCGCACCGCGTCGTCGCGCACCTCGCCCGGCACCGTGATCCGCAGCCCCCCGCGGTCGAGGACGAGGAGCACCGCGTCGCCGCGGCGCACGGTCGCCGGCGTGACCACCTGCTCGCGGCGCAGCGGCGCGTAGGGCAAGAGCGGCGTCCGCACCACGAGGCCCAGGGCGTCACCCGCCGCGGTGAACGCGTCGCGCGGCGCCTGCGAGAGGTCGCGGCGATCGACCTCGACGTCGTCGGCCGTGATCACCTCGCCGCGCGCGAGGCTGCGGCGCACGAGCACCACCGGCCCGTAGCGCGCGAGATCGGCGGTCACCCAGACCGCTCCCGCCGGATGATCGTCCATCACGAACTCGAGCTCGAGCCGCACCCGGCCGAGCAGCTCGGTGCCCGCGGGGGCGCTCACGCGCGTGGTGAAGCGCCCCACCGGAATGCGGATCGGCCCCGGGAACTCGACGGTCCGCAGCACCGTGTCGGTCGCGCCCGCCCCGAGGCGCTCGGCGACGAACGCCTCGATCGCCGCGCGAACGGCGGCCTCCGGCACCTCCTGCGCCGCCCGGCGCACGCGAAACACCACCGGGATGTCGTAGGTCACCGCCTGCGGGTCGAGCCCCGCGTGGCGCAGCTTGGCGAGGAGCAGGGCCCCGTCGAAGCTGCGCACCTCGCCGGCCCGCGGCGCCGGCCCGAGCGGCACGTCGCCGAGGGCCTCGGCGTCGCCGTCGAGCGCGGCCACGTCGCGGAGCCGAATCTCCTCGCCCGCGACGGTGGCCTCCGGCAGCACCGTGAGCCGGCCCGCCGCGGCGGCGACCGAGGCCAGGAGCGCGAGCAACCCGGCGAGGAGCGGCTTACTGGACGATCGCATTGGTGGTCTGCAGCATCTGATCGGCGGTCTGGATGGCCTTCGAGGTGACCTCGTAGGCGCGCTGCGCGGTGATCAGACCGACCAGCTCCTCGACCACGCTCACGTTCGAGTTCTCGAGGAAGCCCTGGAGCAACGTGCCGAGGTTGTTCTGTCCGGGCGCGCCGAGCTGCGGCGGGCCCGAGCTGTCGGTCTGCTGCAGGAGGTTGCGGCCGAGCGCGCGCAGACCCGCGGGATTGGCGAAGAACGCGGTCTGGATCTGGCCCACCTGCGTCGCCGCCGTCTGCCCGGGCAGGATCGCGCTCACGGTCCCGTCCTGGCCGATCGTGATGTTGGTGGCGCTGTTGGGGATCGAGATGGCCGGCGAGAGCGGGTAGCCGTCGGGCGTGACCACGCGGAGCTGGTTGTCGATCTGGAAGGAGCCCGCGCGGGTGAACGCCAGCGTGCCGTCGGGCAGCGTCACCTGGAAGAGGCCGGGGCCCTCGATGGCGACGTCGAGCGGGTTGCCCGTCTGCGTGTAGTCGCCCTGCAGGTCGAGGCGGCTCACCGCCGCGGGCCGCGCCCCGAGCCCGACCTGGACGCCGGTCGGCGACTCGGTCGTGGTCGTGCTCGGCGTGCCCGGCGCGGGCTGCATCTGGTAGAGCAGGTCCTCGAAGTCGGCGCGGCTCTTCTTGAAGCCGGTGGTGTTGACGTTCGCCAGGTTGTTGGCGATCACGTCGATGGTGAGCTGCTGCGCCTCCATCCCGGTCGCCGCGGTGTAGAGTGCACGGATCATTCGACCTTCCCCACGTCGTCGATTGCGTGTCCGGAGACCTGGTCCATCTGCTGGAGGGCGCGCATGTACGACTCGTAGCTGCGCGAGACGTCGACCAGCTCGATCAGCGAGCCGACCGCGCTCACGTTCGACCCTTCGATCGACGCCGGGTCGAGGTGCACCTGGTCCTCCGGAACCGGGGTGCCCGCCGTCCCGGGCTTCGGCGCGAACAGCGTGTCGCCCTCGGGCACGAGCGGCGGCGGGTCCGCGAAGCGCACGAGCTTGAGCCGCCCGGCCTCGACGCCCTCGACGTAGATCCCGCCGTCCTCGGCGATCTCCACCCGCCCGGGCGGCAGGCGCAGGTCGCCGTTCGTCCCTTGCACCCGCCGGCCGCTCGTGGTGACGAGGTAGCCCTCGGGGTCGAGCTGGAAGATCCCCTGGCGCGTGTAGCGCTCGCCGGCGTCGGTGCGCACCGCGAAAAACTCGGGCCCCGGAATCGCCACGTCGAGCGGGTTGCCGGTGGCCTGGATCGGCCCGGTCGAGAAGTCGAAGACCGTGTCGGCCTGCACGACCTGCGCGCCGGCGGTCATCCGCAGCGGCTCGGTCGGCGCGGGCTGCACGTCCTGGCGCAGCCGGAACACGGGACGCTCGGCCTTGTAGCCGGCGGTGTTCGCGTTGGCGAGGTTGTGCGCCACGGCTTCGAGCCGTGCGAGCGCCGCCATGCCGCCGGAGGCGGCGATGTAGTTGCCGACGGTCATGCCGTTCGTCTCCTCCCGCGGAGCAAGCCGGGTGCCACTGCCCTCGTGCGCGTGCGTCCCGGGACCCCGGCGCGCGCGCCCGGCAGCTCCTGCCGCCGCGGCAGCATGCGGCGCACGCGCATCGCTACGCCGTCCGCCCGCGGCCGAGGCTCAGATCGAGGTCGCGCAGCAGGCGCGCCTCGGCGGGATCGTCCTCGTCTTCGCGCCGACGGCCGCGCGCGAGCATCCCCAGGGCCGGCGCCCCCGCGTGCTGGCGCTCCGGACGCGCCTCCGCCGCCTGCTCGACGCGGCCCACCCGCCCGAGCAGGGCGCGCAACGACGCCTCCCGCGCCGCGAGGGCATCCTCGAGGGCGCGCGCACGCCCTTCGGCGTCCTCGAGCAGACGCGTCAGATCGGCCCTGAGCGCCTCGACCGCCGACTCGGCGGCCTGCCGCTCCGCGCCCGCACGGCCGAGCAGCCAGGCGAGCGCACCGAGCGCCGCCAGCTCCACCACGGTCGCCGCCACGAGCACGCGCGGCAGGAGCGCGATGATGTCGAACGTCGGCATGGTTGTCCCTCCTCCTGGTCGCCCTATGCGACCACGTCGATGCGGCCGGGCTCCGGCGGCGGCCGCTCGGGCTCGTCCTCCTCCTCCACCGCGGGCCGCGGCGCCGGCCGCGGCCGCTCGCGGCGCTCGCGCCCTGCGGGACGGTCGTGCCGGCCGCCGTCGACCGGCTCCGGCCGCTCGCCGTGACCCGCCGGATCGATGCGCGTCCCGTCCATGTCAGCTTCCCTCCTCCTTCGCCCCCCGCGGGCCGAAGCGCTCCTGGAGGTTCCCCTTGAGCCGCAGCATGGCCTGCGAATGGAGCTGGGAGACACGCGACTCGGTGAGCCCGAGCACCGCGCCGACCTCCTTCATGGTGAGCTCCTCGTGGTAGTAGAGCGTGACCACGATGCGCTCGCGCTCGGGCAGGAGCTGGATCGCCTCGGCGACCAGGTGGACGCGCTCGTGCGAGAGCAGCGCGCGCAGCGGGTCGGCCTCGCCCTCCTCGACGCTCTGGCCGCTCTTCAGCCGCTCCTCGCCGCTCCCGAACCCCAGGTCCTCGAGGCTGAAGAGGCTCATCTCGCCGACCTTGGCGAGCAGCTCCTGGTAGTCCTCGAGCGAGACCCCGAGCTGCTCGGCGATCTCGTCCTCGGTCGGCGGGCGGCTCAACTTGCCCTCGAGCTGGTGCGTGACCTTCTCGATCAGGCTCGCCTTCTGCCGCACGCTGCGCGGCACCCAGTCGAGGGAGCGCAGGTGATCGAGGATCGCGCCGCGGATGCGGAACTGCGCGTAGGTCGAGAACAGCGCCTCCTTGGCCGGATCGTACTTGCCGATCGCGTCGAGCAGCCCGACGATCCCCCACGAGACGAGATCGTCGAGCTCGATGTGCGGGGGCTTGCGCGCGGCGAGCCGCTGCACCACCCGGCGCACCAGCGGCAGGTACTGCCGCAGCACCTCGTCGCGGTTGGGCGGCAGCGCCGCGTACCCGACCGCCGCGCCGCGCCGCGCGCGCGGGCGGCCGAGCCGACCCTGTTCCATCTCAGGCATGGTTCGCGTCCCTTCCTTGGGGATCGATGAGGCGGCGGAAGAAGAACTGCACGCCGCCCGTCGGCACGCCGGGCCCACGGGCCGCGAGCGTTCCCGCCAGCCGGGCGAGCGCCCGGCTCGCCGGCGCCGCGGGGGCTGCGAGCACGACGGCCTGCTGCAGCCGCGCCGCACGCGGCAGCGCAGGGTCCTCGGGCACGAAGCCCACGGACTCGAGCCGCACGCGCAGGAACCGCTCGGCCACGCGCGCCAGGCGCCGGAAGGCGGCCTCGGCGTCCGCCACGCCGGCCGCCGCGTTGACGAGCACGAGAAAGTCGCGGCGCCCGTACCTCGTGGCGAGCACCTTCACCAGCGCGTACGCATCGGTGAGCGCCGCCGGCTCCGGCGTGACCACCACCAGCACCTCGTGCGCCGCCGCCGCGAACCACAGCACGTTGCGCGAGATGCCGGCGGCCGTGTCGACCAGCAGCACGTCGAGCGACTCGCCGAGGCGGTCGACGGCGTCGAGCAGGCAAAGCCGCTGCGGGCCGTCGAGCGCGGTGAGCTCGGCGACGCCGCTCGTGGCCGGGATGAGCCGCACTCCGGCGGGTCCCTCGACGAGCACGTCGGCGAGGCTGCGCTCACCGCGCAGCACGTGGAGCAGGTTCGCCCGCGGGGCGAGCCCGAGCGCGACGTCGACGTTGGCGAGGCCGAGGTCGGCGTCGAGCACGCAGACCCGGCGGCCCCCGGCGGCGAGCGCCACGGCGAGATTGGCGGCGATCGCGGTCTTGCCGACGCCCCCCTTGCCGCTCGTCACGGCGATGACCCGCGGCGCCGTCATGCCGCAAGCACGCAGCGGGCGAGCCGCTCGGGCGTCGCCGGCTCCAGGTCGTCGAGGATGCGCCGGCCCGTGGCGAGGTGGGACACGGGCAGGCCCTGCCGCCAGAGGAGCCCGAGGACCGGGCCCGCGCAGCCGGCATCCACCTTGGTGAGCACGCAAGCGTCCGGGGCGACGGCGGCGAACGCCCGGCACACCTCGGCCGCCGCCGCGGCGGACGTCGTCGCGCTCGCGACGAGCGTCACACCCGCCTCCCGGCCCGCGGCGGCGGCGAGCGCCGAGACGTCCGCGAGCACCGCCGCCTCGCCCGGCCCGGCGCCGGCCGTGTCGACGAGCACGCGCGCCGCCGCCGGTGCCGCGCGCACCACGACCGCCAGCTCGCCGGGCTCGGCGATCCGGGCGACGCGCACGCCGAGCGCGCGCCCGTAGGCCTCGAGCTCCGCGCGCGCGCCGACGCGCCACGTGTCCGCGCTCACCACCACGACCTCGCGCCCGGCCGCCCGTTCGCGGGCGGCGAGCTTGGCGACGGTGGTGGTCTTGCCGTCGCCGGGCGCGCCGACGAAGAGCCGCACGCGTGCATCCGCCCGCGCCGGCACCGCGGCGCCGAGCAAGCGCGCGAGCGCGGCGTCGATGGGCTCGCCTTCCCCGAGCGCCGCCGCGGCCTCGCTCACCAGCGCGGTGGCGATCACCCCGTCCATGCCGTGCGCGACCAGCGCCCGGTGGAGGGCGTCGAGCTCGCCGCGGGCGGCCGGCGTGCCGGCGCGCTCCGCGACCAGGCCGCGCACCACGTCGAGGAGCGCACGCACCTCGCCCACCAGCTCCTCGTGGCTGCTCGCCTCCTCGAGGTCGGTGGCGGCGACGACCGCCACTCCCCCGTCGACCGCGTGGGTCTCGAGGATCACCGCCTCGGCCCCGAGAACGGCCTTCACCTCGCGGAACGCCGCCGCCGCGGTGGCCGCCGTGAAGCGTCTAATTCTCATCGAGGGTCACCACGCCGAGCGAGCGTACGCGCGCGTCGGTCACGATCTCCTGGGGCGAGATGCAGGTGAGCGAGGGCAGATAGCGCTCGAGCTGCCGGCGCAGGTGCGGCCGCAGGGGCGCGGAGCACAGGAGCACCGGCGTCAGATGCTGCACGACGAACCGCTCCGTCCATTCGCCGAGCTTGGTGATCAGCCGCTGGGCGAGCGCCGGCTCGATCGCGAGCGTCGCGCCCTCCTCCCCACGCTGCAAGGCGTCGAGGAGACGGCGCTCGAGCGCCGCGCCGAGCGTCACCAGCGCGAGCGTGCCGTCGGGCGCGACCAGCCTGCGGGTGATGGCGCGCCCGAGGGCCTGGCGCACCTGCTCGGTGAGCACGTCGGGATCCTTCGTGCGCGGCGCGTGATCCGCGAGCGTCTCGAGGATCGTCTGCAGGTCGCGGATCGGCACGCCCTCGCGCAGCAGACCCTGCAAAACCTTCTGCACGCCCCCGAGCGTGAGCTGCTGCGGCACGAGCTCCTCGACGACCTTGGGGCGCGTCTTGGCGACCTGGTCGAGGAGCTGCTGGACCTCCTGGCGGCCGAGCAGCTCGTGGGCGTGGCGGCGGATCACCTCGGTGAGATGCGTGACCACCACCGTCGCCCCGTCGACCACCGTGTAGCCCGCGAGCTGCGCCCGCTCGCGCTCCGCCCCCGTAACCCAGAGCGCTTCGAGCCCGAAGGCCGGCTCGCGGGTCGCGATCCCCGGCACGGGCGCGGTCACCGTCCCGGGGTTGATCGCCAGGAACGAGCCGGCGCGCACCTCGCCGCGGGCCACCTCGTTGCCCTTGAGCGCGATCACGTAGGTGTTCGGGCGCAGCTCGAGGTTGTCGCGGATGTGGATCGGCGGGACGATGAAGCCCATCTCGAGGGCGAGCTGGCGGCGCAGCCCCTTGATGCGCTCGACGAGGTCGCCCGGGTCACCGCGCCCCGAGTCGACGAGCGGGACCAGCTCGAAGCCGACCTCGAGCTCCATCATGTCGAGGGTGAGCAGCGCCTCGGGTCGCTCGGCCGCGCGCCGCGGCGCCGGCAAGCCGCCCGCTCCCGGCGTCTCCGCCGCGCGCGGCGCGAGCCCGCCCTGCGAGGCGAGCGTGCCGGCCGCGCCCGCGAGCACCACGAAGGGCAGGAACGGCAGCCCGGGCAGGAGCGCGAAGGCGCCGAGGATCGCGCTCACCGCCCACAGCACGCGGGGGCTGGTGAAGAGCTGGCCGGTCACGGCCGTGCCGAGGTCGGCCTCCGAGGCCGCGCGGGTCACGATGATGCCGGCGGCCGTCGAGATGAGCAGCGCGGGCACCTGAGAGACCAGGCCGTCGCCGACGGTGAGGATCGTGTAGGTCTGCGCCGCGGTCTGGATGTCCGTGCCCTGCTGCACGACGCCGATGAAGAAGCCGCCCACGATGTTGATCGCCGTGATGATCAGGCCGGCCACCGCGTCGCCGCGCACGAACTTGCTGGCGCCGTCCATCGCGCCGTAGAAGTCGGCCTCCTCCTCGATCGCCTGGCGCCGCGCGCGAGCATCGCGCTCGGTGATGAGGCCGCTGTTCAGATCGGCGTCGATCGCGAGCTGCTTACCCGGCATGGCGTCGAGGGTGAAGCGCGCGGCGACCTCGGCGATGCGGATGGAGCCCTTGGTGATGACCGAGAAGTTGATGACGACCAGGATCAGGAACACGACCACGCCGACGACGTAGCTGCCGCCGACGACGAAGTTGCCGAACGCCTGGATCACGTGCCCCGCAGCCCCCGGGCCTTCCGAGCCGTGCAGGAGGATCAGGCGCGTCGACGCGACGTTGAGGGCGAGGCGGAACAGCGTCACCACCAGCAGCACCGACGGGAACGTCGAGAACTGGAGCGGCTGCTGGATGTAGAGCGCCACCAGCAGGATCGTGAGGCCGAGCGAGATCGAGAGCGCGAGCAGCAGATCGACCAGCAGCGGCGGCAGCGGGACGACCATGATCACCACCGTCGCCACCAGCGTGAGCGGCACGATGACTTCGCCGGTGGGCACGGCGGGGGCGGCGGTCGGCCGGGGGACGACGGCGGCGGCGGTCGCGGCGGCCATCGGCTAGCGCGCCTCCTGGGGGCGCCGGCCGCGCACCGCGTAGATGTACGCGAGGATCTCGGCCACCGCGCGGTAGAGGGTCGGCGGGATCTCGGCGCCGACCTCGACCGTGCGGAAGAGCGCGCGCGCGAGCGCGCGGCGCTCGACGATCGGCACGCCCGCCCGCCGCGCGGCCTCCTTGATCCGCTCGGCGAGCTCGCCCGCTCCTTTGGCGAGCACGCGCGGCGCGCCCATCTCCTCGGCGCGGTAGCGGAGCGCCACGGCCACGTGCACGGGGTTGGTGAGCACGATGTCCGCCCGCGCGACGTCGCCGAGCATGCGGCGGCGCGCGAGCGCCTTGTGCGCCTTGCGGAAGCGGCCGCGCACCTGCGGATTGCCCTCGCTCTCCTTGTGCTCGTCCTTGACCTCCTGGCGCGTCATCTTGAGACGGTCCTCGTGCCGCCGGCGCTGCCAGAGGTAATCGAGGGCGCCCAGCGCCCCGAGGGCGAGCACGACGACGAGCACGAGGTGATGGAGCTGCGCTCCGACCATGGCGAGGATCGCCTCGACGCTCATCGCGGGCGTGCCCATCGCCGCCCGCCCGCCGCCCACGATCACGCGGTACGCGAGGCCGAGCACCACCGCGATCTTGAGCAGCGCCTTGAGCAGCTCGACGGCGCCGTCGGCGGAGAGGAAGCGCCCGAGGTTGTGCGCGAACCCGAGCCGCGTCGGGTCGGGAGCCAGCCGCTGCGGGGTGAGGACCCAGCCCACCTGGGCGAGCATGACGCCCGCCCCGACGACCGCCATCGCCAGGCCGAAGGGCACGAGCAGGCTGCCCAGCTCGAGCGCCGCGCGCACCACCGGCGGGCCGGCGCCGTCCTCGCGCAGCGCCATGGGCCCGACGGCGGCGAGCCAGGCATGCAGCACCGCACGGCTGCGCGCCACCACCTCCGGCGCGCCCCACGACGCCACCGCCAGCCCCGCCAGCAGCACGGCGACCGGCGCGATCTCGGGCGAGATCGCAACCTGCCCCTCCTCGCGCGCCTTCTCCCGCCGCTTCGCGGTCGGCTGCTCGGTGCGGTCCGCCGCGCGCTCGTCAGCCATGCCCGAGGCCTCGCACGAGCTGGTCGAGCACCGGGCCGAGCGCGCCGAAGCGGCCGGCGAGGAAACGCACCGTGAAGGGCAGCGCCGCGCCGAGCGCCACCAGGCCCGCCCCCACGTTCACCGGGAAGCCGAGCACGAACACGTTGAGCTGCGGGATGACACGCGCGAGCACCCCGAGCGTCGCGTTGGTGAGCAGGAGCACCACGAGCACCGGGGCGGCCAACCGCACCGCGATGCCGAACACGTCACCGGCCACCGTCACCACCCCGCCCGCGGTGGGCGCACCGAGCGCCGCCGTGCCCACCGGCACGAGCCGGAAGCTCTGGATCAGGGCACGCAGCAGGAGGTGGTGGACGTCGAGCACGAGGAAGACGACGAGCACGAGTAGCTGCTGCCACTGGGCCACCACCGTCACCTGCGTCTGCTCGGTCGGGTCGAAGAGGCTCGCCACACCGAAGCCCATCTGCATCCCGGCGAGCTGGCCGCCGAGCGCCACGCCGGCGAACACGAGCTGGGCCGTGAAGCCGAGCAGCACCCCGACCGCGCTCTCGACCGCCAGCGCGCCCGCGAGCCCCCAGAGCGTCGCCGGCGCCGCCGCCGGCGCGGGCAGCGCCGGAGCGAGCGCGAGCGCGAGGACCGCCGCCAGCGCCACCCGCACGCGCGCGGGCACGAGCGTGTGGCCGAAGACCGGCGCGGCCAGGATCAGCCCGGCGATGCGCGCGAGCACGAGCAGGAATGGCACCGGATCGGGGATCGGCATGGTCAGCGCACGTAGCCGGGCAGGCTGGTGAACACCCCGAGCGTGAACGTGATCAGCTTGGTGAGCATCCAGGGCCCGAAGAGCACCAGCGCGGCGACGGTCGCGGCGATCTTCGGGATGAAGGTGAGCGTCATCTCGTGGATCTGGGTGAGCGCCTGGAAGATGCTCACCGCGAGGCCGGCGACGAGCCCGAAGAGCAGGACCGGTCCCGCGAGCGCGAAGGCGAGCTCCAGCGCGCCACGGCCGAGCCCGATGACGGTCTCCACGCCCATCAGTGGAAGCTCTGCACGACCGACGCGGTGAGCACGTTCCACCCGTCGACCAGCACGAAGAGCATGAGCTTGAAGGGCAGCGAGATGAGCGCCGGGGGCAGCGTGATCATCCCCATCGAGGTGAGGACCGAGGCCACCACCATGTCGAGGATGAGGAACGGGATGTAGATGAGGAACCCCATCTGGAACGCGGTCTTGAGCTCCGAGATGAGGAACGCGGGCACGAGGGCCTGCGGCGGGACGTCGGCGGCGGTCTCCGGCCGCGGCGCGCCGACGGCGTCGACGAACAGCGCGAGGTCCTTCTCCCGCGTCTGCCGCAGCATGAACTGCCGCAGGGGATCCCACGCCCGGGCGAGCGCCTCCCGGTCGCCGATCTCCTGGTGCACGTACGGCTCGATCGCCTGCTCCTGGATGCGGCCGAAGACCGGGCGCATCACGAAGAACGTGAGGAAGAGCGCGAGCGAGACCACGATCTGGTTGGGTGGCATGGTCTGCACGCCGACCGCCTGACGGAGGAACGACAGCACGATGACGATGCGGACGAAGGCCGTGAGCGTCACGAGGATCGCCGGCGCGAGCGACAGCACCGTCAGCAGCGCGACGATCTGGAGCGGCGCCGCGAGCTTCTCGCCGCCGATCTGCAGCGAGATGCCCGGGAGCACGTCCGCCGCGCGGGCCGCCGCCGGCACGAGCACGAGCGCCACGGCCGCCCATCGGCGTGCCCGCCTCACGCGCCCTCCCCGCCGAGGGGCGCCGCCGGCGCGTCGAGGCGCGCCACCAGGGAGACCCGATCGCCCGCCAGCCCGAGCAGCAGCCGGTGGCCCTCGACCTCGACCACCGTGAGGAAGCGCTTGCCCCCCAGGTAGCGGCTGGTGACCAGGCGGATCGCGTGCCGCTGCGCCGCGCGCCCCCGCCGCTGCCAGCGGAGCACGACCGCGACGGCCAGGGCGAGGGCCCCACCGGCGAGAACGAGCACGCTCACTTGAGCCCCGTGATCCGCTCCGACGGGCTGATCACGTCGGTGAGCCGCACGCCGAAGCGATCGTTCACCATCACCGCCTCGCCGCGCGCGACGGGCCTGCCGTTCACGAACACGTCGAGCGGCTCACCGGCGAGCTTGTCGAGCTCGACGACCGAGCCGGGGGCGAGCGCGAGCAGGTCGCGCAGGGCCAGGTGGGTCCGCCCGATCTCCACCGTCACCTCGAGCGGAATGTCGAGGAGGAGGTCGAGGTTGCGCGTCCCGCCCCCCGCCTCCGTCGCGGTGCCCTCACCCGTCGTCTCCGGCGTGCCGCCTTCCATGTCCCTCCCTCACGCGCGCGCCGTGATGCGCACCGCGTTCTTGCCACCCGCCACCCCGGGCGCGCCGAGGAAGCGGGGTTTGCCCCCGACGCGGAGGACCACCGGCCCGTCGCGCCCGGTCCCGAGCGTCACCAGGTCGCCCACCCCGAGCGCGAGCACCTCGCGCAGCGCCATCCGCCGCCCGCCGAGCTCGGCGCTCACCTCCACCGCCGCGTCCGCGAGCGCCACCTCGAGCCGCGCGCGCCATTCTTCCGGGGTCGTGCGCCCGCCGCCGCTCACCGGCAGGCGCTGGAGGCGTGCACGGATCGGGTCGAGCGCGGCGTTCGGCAGGCACACCGAGAGCGTCCCGCTGCCGCAGCCCTCGACGCTCACGCGCAGCCCGGTCGCGATCACCAGCTCCTCGGCCCCGCAGATCGCCGCGAACTGCGGGTTGGTCTCCGAGGCGACGAAGGTGCACGCGATGGTTTCCGTGGGTCGCCACGCCGCGCGCAGATCCGCGAGCACGCGCGCCCCGAGACGCTCGACCACCCGCTGCTCGATCGGCGACAGCTCGCGCGCCGGCAGCCGCGTCTTGCGCGCCGGCTCGCCGCCGAAGAAGACCTGGAGCAGCATCTCGATGAGGGACGGCGCGACGACCAGCAGCCCCTGCCCGGGCAGCGGTGCCAGGTCGAAGAGCTGCAGGCTCACCGGCCGCTCGAGCGCGGCGACGATGCCGCCGAACTTCTGCAGGTTGACGCCCGTCACCTCGACCGTCGGGATCTGGCCGAAGAACGTGCCGAGCGAGCCCCGCACGTCGCGCGTGAAGCGGTCGAGGACCAGCTCGAGCCCCGGCAGCCGTCCCCGCAGCGCACGCTCCTGGGAGGTGAGGTCGAGAGGAACGGCGCTCCCGGCCCGCGCCGCCGCCGGCTTCTCCTCGGCGAGCGGGACGCTGCCGTCGCCCACGCCCTGGAGCAGCGCGTTGACCTCGTCCTGGGAGAGGATCTCGCTCATCGGCCGCGCGACGTCACTGGACGACGAACTCCGTGAAGTAGACCGCCTTCACGAGGTCCTTGTTGAGGGCACGGTTGATCCGGTTGATCGCGTCCTCCCGCAGCTCGAGCTTGCCCTCGGGCGTGCGCACCTCGGCGAAGGTGCGGCTGCTGAAGAGCGTGATGAGGAGGTCGCGGATCTGCGGAACGAGCGTGGGGAAGACCTCGGGCACCTTGGCGTCGTAGAACTCGAGCTGGAGCGTGGTCTTGAGGTACCGCGCCCGGTCCTCGTCGCCGAGGTTCACGATGAACGGATCGAGGGCCACGAGCGCCCCGTGCTCCGGGAGCTTGGTGCCCTCCGCCGGCGCCTCGCTCTTCGCCTCGGCCCCGCGGTGTCCCCGCAGCAGGCCGAACCACGCCCCGACCCCGCCGCCGACGAGCAGGACCACGCCGCCGACGAGCAGGAGGAGCTTTCCCCTGCCGCCCTTCTTCTCCGGAGCCGCCGGCTCCGCTGCCGCTGCTTCTTCCTCGGCCACGCCACCCTCCGCCGGCCAGGGCGGAGCAATGCCGGTGCCAGCCGGGGAAGCCGGCGCGTCGCGCCGGGAGGCGCCCGGGGCCGTCCTCTTCGGTCAAGAGTTTGGCCCCGGCGCGCTCCGGCGGCGGGATCCGTGACCGCGCCTAGTGGACGATATTGACCAGATCCTGGAGCATCTGATCGCTGCCCGAGACCACGCGGGCGTTCGCCTCGAACGAGCGCTGGGCGCTGATCAGGTTGATGAACTCCTGCGCGATCTGCACGTTCGACTGCTCGAGCGCGCCGGAGACGATCGTGCCGGTGCCCTGCGACCCGGCCGTCGCGATCGCCGGCGGCCCCGAGTCGACGGTCGCGTGGTAGGTCTGGTTGCCCTCGCTCGCGAGCCCTTCGGGCGCGTTGAACTGCGCGATCGCGAGCTGGTAGAGCGGGCGCGACTGGCCGTTGTCGAAGGTCGCGCTCAAGATACCCTGAGCGTTGACGCTCAAGCTCGAGAGCCCCCCGGCGCCGAACCCGTCCTGCGTGACCGAGCTGATGCCGGAGGTGCCCGCGAACTGGGTCAGGTTGCTCAGGTCGAGCGCGACGGTCTGGGCGCCGGCGCCGGTGAAGGTCACGTTGGCGTTGAACGTGCCGCCGCTCGCCACGGTGCCGTTGGTGTTGTAGTTGAGCGTGTCGGTGCCGATCACGTCGACCGTGCCCGCGGTGCCGCCCGTGTCGGCCGCATCCACGCCGACGTTCACCTGCCAGGCGTTCGTGCCCGTGCGCGAGAAGAACATGAGCAGGTTGTGCGCCTTGCCGAGCGAGTCGTAGACCTGCACGCTGGTGGAGAAGCTCGACCCGGCGTAGGCCTGGGCCTCGGTCGGGGTGCCGGAAGGGAAGGTCGTGGTCGCCGCGTCGGACTGGAGGTTGCCGGTGAACGCGGCGGTCGTGGTCCCCTTCGCCTGCGAGGTGATCCCGCCGATGACGATGTCCTGCACGGGCCCGGCAACCGTGCCGTTCTGGGTGAGTGGGCTCCCCTGGAGGACGTTGCCGACCGTGTTGGTGACCGCGCCGTTCGCCTGCAGCTCGAAGTTGCCCGCGCGCGTGAAGGCCTGGCCGGTTCCCTCGCGTAGCACGAAGAACCCCTGGCCGTTGAGCGCGAGGTCGAGGCTGCGGCCGGTGTTCTGCACCGTGCCCTGGTCGAAGAGCGTGCGCACGTCGGCGATGGTCGAGCCGAGGCCGATGTCCGCCGTCGTTCCGCCGCTCTGGGCGGAGATCAGGTCCGCGAACTCGGTGCGGCTTCCCTTGAAGCCGACCGTCTCCGCGTTCGCGATGTTGTTGCCGATGACGGCCAGCTCGTTGCCGCTGTTCACGAGTCCGGTCCGTCCGCTGGAGAGCGCGCCGATCAATGCCATGAATCCTCCTTCTCCTCGATGCTCACGACCCGGCGGCTGCCGAGTCGACGCCGTGTACCTGGTCGAGCGTGATCCGCTGGCCGCCGACGAGGAGCACGGGCGGGGTGCTCGTCAGGTCGACGCCGTCGATCGTCCCGCTGTTCACCAGCGAGACGGGGCTGGGCGTGCCGCCGCCGGGGCCCGTCGCGGTGAGCGCCACCGTGTAGCTCCCGTCCGCCAGCGTCACGCCCTGGCCGTCGGTGCCGTCGAACTGAAACGTGTGCGTGCCGGCCCCCTGCCCGCCCAGGTCGATCGTGCGCACGACCGTGCCGCTCGAGTCCGTGATCGTCGCCCGCACGTCGGAGGCGCCCTGCGCGAGCGTGTACGAGACCGCCGGCGCCTTGCCGTTCGTCAGCGTGATCGTGCTGCCGTCGTACTGCACCTGCTTGCCGACCAGCGAAAGCAGCCCCACGTCCACCGACTGCTGCGAGGTCGTCGTGAGGCCGCCCATCGCGGTGTTGATGTTCGTGAGCTGCTCGAGCTGGGAGAACTGCGCCAGCTCCGCCGTGAGCTGATCCGGGTCCATCGGCGAGAGCGGGTCCTGGTTCTGGAGCTGCGCGACGAACAGCGTAAGGAACTGCTGTTGGTTGATGGGCTGGCTCGTCGCCGACGTGCTGGACGTGCTCGTGCCTGGCCCGAAGGCGTTCAGCAGCGACGAGGGGACGGCGGCAGTGCTCATGCGCGGAGACTCAGGCCGCCGCGGCCGGCGAGCGGCTCCGCGGCAGCGGGCTGGGGCACGGGCGCCGGGGCGAGCGGCGCCGGGCCGCCGGGGCTCGGGTGCCCCGGCGACCGCTCGTGCGCGGTTTCCTGCTGCGGCTGGCCGAGCCCCACCGTGAACCCCTCGAGGCGGAGCTGCGAGCGACCGAGGGCGGCCTCGAGCGACGGCCGCTGCGCGGTGAGCGCGTCGCGCGCGTCACCTTGCTGGGCGTAGAGCGCGGCGTGGACGGCGTCCTCGCGCACGACCACGTGCACCTGCACGCGGCCGAGGCCGTCGGGCGTCACGTCGAAGCGCATCTCGCCGCCGTCGCGGCCGGCAGGGACGCGAAGCTGCGCGGACCGGAGCACGTCGTCCCCGTCGCGCGGGCGTGCCGTCTCCGCGGGCGCGGGCGCGGCCGCCGCGGCAGCGGCGCGCGGCGGGCCGGGCGTGGCGGGCGGCGGCGACGGCGGCGCGCCCGCGGGGGCGGTCGCCGGCCGCACGGGCGCCTCGGGCGCGGCGGGCGGCGGGGCGCCCTGGCCGTGCGGCGGGAGAGGCAGCGGCGTTGGGTCGCTCGGCCGAGGCGCGCCCTCGCGGGCGCTCCCGCGATCGGCCTCCGCACCCGCGCGCCGCCCCGCGCTCACCGGCGCGGCCGGCGCGGGATCGCCCGGGATCGTCGCCGCAGCCGCTGCCGGCGGCGCATGTCCGGCAGCGGGCTTCCCCGCCGCCGGAGCCCCCGCCAACTGGACCGCGTCGGACGGGCGTTCGCCGGACGGCTGCTTCGCTTTCGAGTCGGACGGAGCTGCCGCTGCGGGCGGGTCGAGCGCCAACGCGACCTCCGCGTCGGACGTCGGTGACGGCGGCGGCGGGGACGGCATTCGCAAAGACGCGGCGGGGCGCTCCGGCGGGGCCGCGGCTTCGACCTTTCGACCGGGGCCCTGCTCGTCGTCCGTCGGCGCCGGTCCCGGCGCGACGATGGCGTCGACGTCGCGCTCGACGGCAGCCTGCGCGCTCTGCGGCGCCGGCGCGCCGGGCTTCGCAGGCGCGGGCGGAGCGCCCGCCGTCGCCGCGGGCGGCGCGGGCGCAACCGGTTTCGCCGCCGGCGGCGGTGCAACCGCCGACGGCATCGGCGGCGCCGCCGTCGCGGCCCCGGGCGGCAGCTCGGCGGCGAGGGACGCAACCACGACGGGCAGCGCCGAGATCGCGCGTGTGGGGGTGCGCTCGCCCTTCGGTGTCGGCACGGCGCTGGCGGCCGAGGACACGCCCGGCACTGCCTCCGCCGTAGCCTCGCCGGCGGCGGCGTTCGTCGCCTCGCCCTCCGCCGCCTGCGGCGGGGGCGAGGGCATGGCGCTCGGCAGCCCGGATGCGAGCAGGAGCAGCAGCAGGGCCTGAAAGCCGGCGCCCTCGCCGGCCGCCGCGTGCGGGCCGTCGGCCCCCGCGGGCCCGGCGCCGGGCACGCCACCACGCGAAGGCACGTCGCTGGCGGGAACGCTGGTCACGCCCGGTCTGCCGGAGCAAGGCGGGCGCCAGCCCGAAGGCGCGCTCCGGCGCGGCGTCCTCACCGCGGAGCCCGGCAAGTCCCGCCGGGCGCGGCAAACCCGGCCGCCCGCGGCTACCGCGCCGGGGGCTTCGCCGCCGGCTTTGCCGGCCCCGCCACCGGGGGTTTCGCCGGGGCCGGCGTGGCGGGCGTGGCGGGCACCGGCGGCGAGGGCGCAGCGGCCGTATCCGCAGGCGCCTGCGCCGCCGTCCCGACGGGCACGCCTCCGAGGACCTTGGTCACCTCGACGGCGCGGTCGCGGCTCATCGCGGCGAGGATGGCGCCGATGCTGCGCTCCTTCATGTGCGCGAGGATCGCGCGCGCCGTCGAGTCGTCGAGCCGGTCGAGGATCGGGCCCGCCTCCTCCGGCTTCATCGTCTCGTAGACCTTGGTGAGGGCCACGACCGGCGCCTCCGCTTCAGCCGGCCCGCCCGCGGCGGGCGGCGCGGCGGCGCCGGACACCACCGGTGGAGCGGCGGATGCGATCGTCTTCTCGAGCGCCGCCACTGCCGCCTCGCGGTCGGCGAGAGCCTTTTCGCGTTGGTCGAGCTCGGCACCGCGCCGGGCGATCGCCGCCAGCATCTCGCGCATCCCGCGTCCCTGGGCGAGGGGCTCCGGCGCCGCCGCCGGGGCCGCCGCCGGGGAATCCACCCGGTCGCCCGCGGCGCGCGCCGCGCTCTGCCACCAGAGCGCGCCCAGCACGGCCACCTTGACCGCCACGCTGGCGAGCGCCAGCGCCTTGAGCCTCCGCATCATCCCCTCACCTCCGCCGCCGGGCGAGGTCGTCGAGCGCGACGCGCTCCTCGCGCGCCGCGGCCTCGGCGGTGCGCTCGGCCGCCCGCTCGCCCAACCGCTCGAGCTGCCGCTCCTCGCGGCGCCGCTCGAGGAGGCGTGACCGCCGCTCCACGAGCGCGCCCACGAGCCGCTCGTCCTCGGCCGAGAGCGCCGCGATGCGCGCCAGCAGCTCCTCCTCGTAGGCGCGGCGCGCCTGGAGGTCGCGCGCCGCCATGCCTTCGGGCAGCGACGCCTCTTCGGCCGCGCGCGCCTCGCGCTGGCGCACGCTCAAGGCGGCGATCTGGCGGCGCACGGCCGCCAGCTCCGCGCCGAGCTGCGCCACCTCGTCCTGCGTCTGGCGGCGGAGCTGGGTCCGCAGCCGCAGCACGCGCGCGAGCCGAAACGCCACTCCCCTCACCCCGCCAGCGCGGCGAGCGCGTCCACGCTCACCGCGAGGCTCGCCGGCTCGCCGAGCGGCTGGCGCAGGAAGGCCTGCACGGCCGGCAGGCGCGCGATCGCCTCGTCGATCGCCGGGCTCGACCCCCGGGCGTAGGCTCCGATCTGGATGAGGTCTTCGGCGTCGCGGTGGGTCGCGAGCCAGGCGCGCACCCGGCTCGCCGCCGCCTGCTGCTCGGGCGGCACGACGTCGATCATCACCCGCGAGATCGAGCCCAGCACGTCGATGGCCGGATAGTGGCCCTCGCTCGCGAGCCGCCGCGAGAGGGCCACGTGGCCGTCGAGCAGCGAGCGCGCCGTGTCGGCGATCGGCTCGTTCATGTCGTCGCCCTCGACGAGCACCGTGTAGAGGCCGGTGATGCTGCCGGCGTCGACTTGGCCGGCGCGCTCGAGGAGCCGCGGCAGCAGGGCGAACACCGACGGCGTGTACCCGCGCGCCGACGGCGGCTCGCCCACCGAGAGCCCGACCTCGCGCTGCGCCATGGCGACGCGCGTGAGCGAGTCCATCATGAGCAGCACGTCACGCCCCTGGTCGCGGAAGTACTCCGCGATCGTGGTCGCGAGGAACGCGCCCCGGATGCGCACCAGCGGCGGCGCATCCGAGGTCGCCGCCACGACCACCGCGTGGTCGATGCCGTCGCCCAGGTCCCGCTCGATGAACTCGCGGACCTCGCGCCCCCGCTCGCCGACGAGCGCGATCACGGTCACGTCGGCGCGGGTGTAGCGCGCCATCATGCCGAGCAGCGCGCTCTTGCCCACGCCCGAGCCGGCGAAGATGCCGAGGCGCTGCCCGCGCCCGCAGGTGAGCAGCGCGTTGATCGCGCGGATGCCCAGGTCGAGCGGCTCGCGCACCGGCGGCCGCGCGAGCGGGTTGACCGCCCGGCCGTGGAGCGGGTACTCCGCATCGGCGGCGAGAGGCCCGCGGTCGTCGAGCGGACGGCCGAGACCGTCGAGCACGCGCCCGAGCATCGCGTCGCCGACGCGCACCAGGGGCTGGTTGCGCACGAGCGTGACGCGGTTCCCCGGCGCCACGCCGGCGAGGTCCGCCAGCGGCATGAGCAGCACCCGGCCGGTGCGGAAGCCCACCACCTCGGCGGGCAGCGCGCGGGCCCCCGGCCCCTCGATCCGGCAGAGCGAGCCGACGGGCGCGCCGGGCCCGCTCGCCTCGACGACCAGCCCGATCACGTCGGTGACCCGTCCGCTCACGCGCACGAGGTCGCGCCCGGCGAGCTGCGCGTGCGCGCGCGCGAGGCCGAGCGCGTCGGGCGACGGCCCGGGCGGCGCGAGCGCGATCGGGGAAACGGGCTCGGTCACGCTCACTCCCCGCCGCCGGCGAGCGTCTCGGCCGCCGTCGCGAGCTGCGTCTCCACGCCGAGGTCGACCTCGCCGAAGCGGCTCTCGACGACGCAGCCCCCCGGCGAAAGCGCCGGATCCTCGACCACCGCGACGTCCTTCACCTCCTCGAGGGCCGCGCGCAGCTCGGGCAGGCCCTCGCGCAGGTACGCGGCCAGCGCGGGCGGCACGCGCACGACGATGCGCTCGCGGTCGACCAGGCGGCGCACCGCCGCCCCGAGCATGTCGAGCCAACGCTCCGGACGCTCGGCCAGCTCGGCGACCACGATGCGGCGGGCCACCTCGAGCGCGATCCCGAGCAGCTCGCGCCCGTAGCGCTCGTGCAGCGCGGCGCGGAAGGCCCCGATCTCCTCGAGCGCCTTCTCGAGCGACTCGGCGACCTGCTCGACCTGCCCGCGCACCTCGGCGGCGCCGAGCGCGTGTCCCGCTTCGAACGCGCGCCGCGCCTCTTCGCTCGGCGCCGCCTCTCCCGCCGCCGACGGCTCGGGGACCGCCACCGTCGCCGCCGGACCCGGCGCGGGCTCCGGCGCCGGGGCCTCGGGCTCGCCGTAGGGCCGGAACCCCATCGCGGGCCGTGGCGCCTCCTCCACCAGCGGCGTGAAGTCAGACAAGGTCCTCGCCCCCCGCGCCGAGCGTGATCTTCTGCTCCTCGGCGAGCCGCCGCGCGGTCGCGACGATGTTCGTCTGGGCCTGCTCGACGTCTTTCAGTCGCACCGGGCCCATCATCGAGAGGTCCTCCTCGAGAATCTCGGCGGCCTGCTTCGAGATGTTGCCGAAGATCTTCTCGCGCATGGCCGGGCTCGCGGTCTTGAGCGCGAGCAGCAGGTCCTCGCGCTGGATCTCCTTGAGCAGCGTCTGCATGTCGCGGCGCTCGAGCACCGCGAGGTCGTCGAAGGTGAGCATGAGCTTGCGGATGCCCTCGGCCACCTCCGGCGCGTCCTCGTCGAGCCGCGCCAGCACGGCCGCCTCCACCTCCTTGCTCACCTGGTTCATGATCGTGGCCGCGAGCTTCGCGCCGCCGACCGTCTTGCCGCCCTGCCCGACGCTGCCCAGCTCCTCGACCTGGCCGCGCAGCACGCTGCCGACCTCCACCAGGACCTCGGTGGGGATGTTCTTGAGGTCCGCGATGCGGCGCACGACGTCGGCCTGGGTCTCCTGCGGCAGCAGCGCCAACGTCTCGGCCGCCTGCCGGACGTCGAGGTTGGCGAGCACCACCGCGATCACCTGGGGGTGCTCGCCGCCGACGAGCTGCGCGATCGCGGCCGGCGCGACCCCCTGGAGGCTCTCGGCGAGCGACGTCTCGCCGTCGCGCGAGCGGGTCAGGTCGCGCACGGTCCGCGGATCCTGCCCCGTCGCCGCAGCCCGCGCGGTGAGCAGCTTGTGCGCGAACTGCTCGCCGTCGACGAGGTAGCCTTCGCGGCTCGTGAGCCAACGCCAGGCCTCCTCGTGGACCGCGGCGGCCTGCGCGCGGCGGATCGTCCGCAGGCGCGCGATCGCGAGCGAGATCTGGTGCACCTCCCCGTCGCTCAGGTGGCTGAAGACCTGCCCGGCGACCTCGGGGCCGAGCGTGAGCAGCAGGATCGCGGCCTTCTCGATCCCCTCGCTCGCCGGCGGCGTGCCGGCGCGCGGCGTGACGCTGGTGTCGGCCATCGCCTCGACGGCTCCTACGCGCGCGGCGGGCCGCCGGCCTCGGCGAGCCAGAGGCGCACCAGCTGGGCGGCGCGCTCGGGGTTGCGCTGGGTGAGCGTGCGGTTTTCGCCCGTGAGCTCGAGCATCGCCGCGTCCATCTCGGTGACCACGCCCGCGGCGCCGCCGGCCGGCGCCGCGGGCCGCGCGGCGAGCCCGAGCAGCAGCGGCCGCACGACGTAGAGGAGCATCACCACCGCGAAGGCGAGCCCGAGCACCCGGGTGGCGACCACGGGGAGCCAGCGCCAGACCACGCCAAGGACGCCCTCGCCCGCGGGCAGCGGCTCGCTCTGGAACGGCACGCTCGTCACCTCGACCTTGTCGCCGCGGGCGTCGATCAGGCCGGCGGCGTTCTTGACCAGCGCCTTGAGCCGGTCGATCTCCTCCGCGGGCCGCGGCACGAAGGTCCGCTTGCCGTCCTTCACCTCGTAGGTCCCGTCGACGAGCACGGCCACGGAGAGCTGCTTCACCGCGCCCACCGGCGCGACGGTGTGGGACACGACCTTCGACACCTCGTAGGTCTGCGTCTCGTCGCGCCGGTCGGACTTGGGCGCGTCACCCGCGGCCGGCGCCGCGTTGGCGTCGTTCGTGAGATTGGCCGAGGCGCCCGCCACCCCCGCCGTCGGGCGCAGGCCGACCGACTGCTCGCGGCTCGTGTGCGACTGCTGCAGCGCGGTGCGGTCGGGGTCGTAGGTTTCCTCGGTGCGCTCGACGCGCGCGAAGTCGAGCGTGGCCGCCACCCGCGCGATCACCTTGTCGCGCCCGACGACGGCGCCGAGCATGCTCTCGATGCGGTCCTCGACGCCGCGCTCGAGCGCCTGCTGGTACTCGAGCGCGTCGCCCGACGCGCTCGCGCCGTCGGGGCCGTGGCGGTCCGGCGTGAGGATGCGACCGCTCTCGTCGACCACCGTCACCGCGTCGGCGTCCATCCCCTCGACGCTGGCGGCGACCAGGTGCACGATGCCGTCGATCTGCGCCCGCGCGAGCGTGCGGCCCTGGACCAGCTTGACCACCACCGACGCGGACGGCTTGCGGTCGGCGGCGACGAACAGCGAGCGCTCGGGGAGCGCCAGATGCACCCGCGCCGACTCGACGCCGCCGAGCTGGCCGATCGTGCGGCCGAGCTCGCCCTGGAGCGCGCGCTGGTAGTTGAGTCGCTCGAGGAAGTCGGTCTGGCCGAGCGTCTGCCGGTCGAAGATCTCGAAGCCGACCCCGCCCCCCTCGGGGAGCCCGCGGCTGGCGAGCTCGAGGCGCAGCTCGTAGAGCCGCTCGGCGGGCACGAGCACCGCCCGGCCGCCGTCCTCGATCTCGAAGGCGACCTTCTCGGCCCGCAGCGCGTCCACGATCGCGGCCGCGTCGTGCGGCGAGAGGTTGGTGAACAGCGGGCGGTAGAGCGGCCGCTGCACCCACCACGCGAGCCCCAGCACGATCGCCATCGAGGCGATCCCGACGCCGAGGATCGTCCACCGCCGGGCGGGCGGCTGCGAGAGGAAGAAGGCCGCCACCCCGGACCAGAGCTGCTTGAGCCGCGCGTTCATGCCCCGTCAATCAAATCTGCATGTGCAGCACGTCCTGGTAGGCCTGCACGATGCGGTTGCGGACCTGCATCATCAGGCGGAAGGAGAGGTCCGCCTTCTCGAGCGCGAGCATCGTGTCGTGCAGCGTGGTCTGCTTGCCGCTGCCGAGCGTGGCGATGGCTCGATCGGCCTCGTTCTGGAGGTGGTTCACCTGGGCGAGCGAGTCCTTGAGCACCTCCCCGAACGTGGTCTTCTTGGGCGCCGCGCCTCCCGCTGCCGGATCGGCGGCCGTCGCCGCGGGCAGCGCGGCGCCGATGCGTCCGACGTCCATCGCCGCCCTCCTAGCTGCCGATCTGGAGCGCGGCGTCGGCGAGCCGCTTGGTGGCGTTCATCACCTGGACGTTCGCCTCGTAGGCGCGCGTCGCGGTGGTGAGGTCGACCATCTCGAGGATGGGGTTCACGTTGGGATACGCGACGTAGCCCTGCGCGTTGGCGTCGGGATGGCCCGGGTCGTAGACGAGGTGCGGCGGCGAGACGTCCTCGACCACCTGCGTCGCCTTCACGCCGGGCTGCCGCTCGGGGTCGCCGAGGGCCGCGAGCGTGTCCGCAAAGTCGCTCTCGAGGTCCGCCGGCGCCAGCACGACGTCGCGGCGGCGATAGGGACCCCCCGCGGCCGTGCGGGTGGTGCTCGCGTTGGCCAGGTTGGAGGCGATCACGTCGAGGCGCAGCCGCTCGGCGCTGAGCGCGCTCGCCGCGATCGCCAGTGTGCCTTGCATCTCCATCAGGGGTTCTCCTCGATGGCCAGCCGCAGCAGCGTGATGCGGCGGCTCAGGATGCTCGCGAGCGCGAGGTAGTCCATGCCGTTGGCGCTGAGCTTGGCCATCTCCTGGTCGAGGTCGACCGTGTTCCCGTCGGCGCGGGGCGCGCCGGCCGGATCGTCGATCACCTTGGGCGCCGGCGGATCGGCGGCGGGCGCGTTTGCCGGTTGGCTCGCGTCGTCGAACGCGTGCCGGAGCGCGTCCGCGAAGTCGAGCTCGCGTGCGTGAAAGCCGGGCGTCTCGATGTTGGCGAGGTTGCTCGCCAGCACCTCGTGGCGGCGCTCGTGGAGCGTGAGGGCCCGCGCGAGGCCTTCCATCGTCGCGTCGAACAGCAGGCCGGCCATCGCCCCTCCCTTCAGCGCGCGCCCGCCGCGGGCGCGTCGACCTCGCCCCGCTGCCGGTACTCGGCGAGCTTGTTGCGCAGCGTGCGGATGCTGATGCCGAGCAGGCGCGCGGCTTGCGTGCGGTTGTTGTTCGTGCGGCGCAGCGTGTCGAGGATGAGCTGCCGCTCCACCTCGCGCACGGTGAGCCCGGCCAGCCCGCCCAGCTCGAGACGCGGCGGCAGCGGGTCGCGCTCCGTGAAGTCCTCCACCGTGAGCACCGGCCCGCGCGCGAGCAGCGCCGCGCGCTCGACCGCGTGCTCGAGCTCGCGCACGTTGCCCGGCCACGGACGGCTGCGCAGCAGCGCCCGGGTCTCCGGGGCGAGCACGAGCTGGCGGCCGGCGGAGAAGCGGCGCAGGAAGTGATCCGCGAGCAGGTCGACGTCGTCCTTGCGCTCGCGCAGCGGCGGCAGCATCAGGGGCACGACCATGAGCCGGTAGTAGAGGTCCTCGCGGAACTGCCCGCGGTCGACCAGGTCGCGCAGCCGCCGGTTGGTCGTGGCGACCACCCGCACGTCGATCGGGACCGGCGCCGTACCGCCGAGGCGGTCGACCTCGTACTCCTGGAGCACGCGCAGCAGCTTCGCCTGGAGCGGCAGCTCCATCTCGCTGATCTCGTCGAGGAGGATCGTCCCGCCGTGCGCGAGCTCGAACTTCCCGATCTTGCGCGCGATCGCCCCCGTGAACGCCCCGCGCTCGTGCCCGAACAGCTCGCTCTCGAGCAGCTCGCGCGGCAGCGCGGCGCAGTTGACCGCGACGAACGGCTTGCCGCGCCGCCGGCCGCGCTCGTGGAGGTAGCGCGCCAGCAGCTCCTTCCCGGTGCCGCTCTCCCCCTGCACGAGCACGGGCGCCCGGCTCGACGCCACGCCCTCGGCGATCTCGAGCACCGCCAGCGTCGCCGGGTCGCGCGAGATGATCGGCCGCCGGCCCGCGGGCGGCGCCTCCGCGCCCCCTTCGCGGTCCTCGGCCTCCTCGGCGAGCAGCCCCTGCGCGAGGTGCAGCAGCTCCGCCGGTGAGAAGGGTTTGGCGAGGAAGTCGACCGCGCCGAGCTTCATGGCGGCGACCGCGTCCTCGACCGTGCCGTGCGCGGTGATGACCACGGTCGGCACCGTGCAGCCGCGCTGGCGCAGCTCGCGCAGCAGCTCGAGGCCGCTCATGCCGGGCAGGCGGAGGTCGACGAAGCAGAGGGCGACGTCGCCCGCCGCGAGGCACGCGAGCCCGTCCTCGGCGGTGCCCGCCTGCTCGACGGCGAATCCGCCGCGGCCGAGCACCTCGGCGAGGCCGGCGCGGATGCCCGGCTCGTCGTCGATCACGAGGATGCAGGACGGCTCTCTCATCACGCTCTCTCCTCCACGGGCAGCCGCACCGTGAACGCGGCGCCGCACCCGATCTCGCTCGTCACGCCGAGCGTCCCGCCCATCGCCCGCACCAGCTCGCGTGCGACTGCGAGCCCGAGGCCCGTGCCCTTGCTGCGCGTGGTGTAGAAGGGACGGAAGATGGCCTCGTGTGCCTCGGGGGCGATTCCGGGGCCCGTGTCGGCGATGGTGATCGCCGCCCCCCCGCCGCTGCGCGCCACCGAGACCGTGAGGGTGCCGCCACCCTCCATCGCCTGCACGGCGTTGCGCACCAGGTTGAGCAGCACGGGCCGCAGCAGATCCGGGTCGGCGAGCGCCCGGACCGGCGGCGTCGCGATCGCGCGCACGACCGTGACCGCCCCGGCGGCGCACGCCTCGGCGGCGCAGTGGAGCACGTCCTCGGCGAGCGCGCCCAGGTCGACCGGCGCCGGGCTCGCGGTGCGCGTGCGCGTGAACTCGAGGAGGTTGCTCACGAGGTGGTCGAGGTCGGCGATCCCGCGCGCGACCTGACGCGCGAGGCGCAGCGCGGCGGGGTTGTGCTCGAGGTCCTGGAGCAAGAGACCCGTGAAGAGCTGCATCGCCCCGAGGGGATTGCGCACCTCGTGGGCGAGCATCGCCGCCATCTCGCCCATCGCCGCGAGGCGGCTCTGGCGCAGCGCCTCGGCCTCGAGCCGCCGCTCGCGCTCGAGGCTCGCCGCCAGCAGCCGGTTCTTCTCTTCGAGCTCCGCGGTGAGCCGGCGGGCGTGCGCGCGCAGCGCCCCGTACTCGCGCTCGAGCCGCTCGGTCGCGTCGGTGAAGACCGCGAACGCCCGCTCGAGGCCGGCGATCTGGACGGCCGGCGCCTGCTCGGCGAGCGACGCCTCAGCGGGCATCGGCCTGCCTCCACGCCGCGCCGCGGCCGAGGACCTCGACGGCGGCCGCCACGGCCTGGCGGACGACGGCGTCGTCGACCGCGCCCACGCGCCCGAGCGCGGCGGCGGCTCCCGGCGCGTCGCCCCGGGCGAGGGCCGCCCGCGCGAGCCCCGCGGCCGCGCGCACCCGCATCGGCCCCGTGGTCTCCCCGTCGAGCGCGCGGCCGTAGTCCTGCGTGGCGGCGGCCCAGTCACCCGTGGCCGCCGCGGCGTCCCCTGCGGCGAGCAGCACCTCGGCGCCGACCGGCGCGGTCCCTTCGAGCGCCGGCGCCAGCACCGCGCGCGCGCGCGCAGCGCCGCCGGGACGCGCGAGCAGCGCCTCGGCGACCTCGGCGCGGAGCATCGGATCGTCGGGCGGGAGCGCGTCGGCGGCGACGTTCGGGTCGCCCGACGCGAGCGCGACGCGGACGGTCACCCGCCGCGCGCGCGCGGCGAGCGCCGGGTCCGCATCGCCGCCCACGGCGGCCGCGGCCGCGCCCGCGGCGGCGAGGTTGCCGGCGGCGAGCGCCTCCTCGGCGAGCGCCACCTCGACTTCCGGCGTCCGGTCGTGGATCCCGCCGAGCATGCGCACCGCCTCGGCGTGCAGGCCGAGCCTCCCGAGCGCGCGGGCGATCAGCAGGCGGTCGTCGGCCGGTGCCTGCGCCTCGATCGTGGTGGCGTAGGCGGCATACAGGCTCGCCACGCCCGCGGCGTCGTCACGCACGTCGGCGTCGTGCAGCCAGCGGCTGATGAGCGCGGTGCGCGCGCCCGCGGCCTTCGTGGCGCCATCGGGACCGAGGTGCGACGCGCGGTCGAGCAGCGCCATCGCCTCGTCGGCGCGCCCCGCGGCGGCGGTGGCCCTGGCCGCGCCGACGAGCGCGTCGATGCGCGCCGGGATCGAGGCGGCCGCATCGGCGAGCCGGGTGAGCGCGGCCGCCGCCGCGGCCGGGTCCTTCGCCCCGTCGAGCTCCGCGAGCCGGGTCTCGGCTTCGGTGCGCTGCGCGGGCGGCGCCGGCCCCTGGGCGACCTGGCCCCAGAGCTGCCGCGCCGCGGTCTCGTCGCCGTCGGCGAGCGCGAGCGCGCCGGCGAGCAGCCCGAGCCGCGCCTCCTGCGCCGCGTCGAGCGGTGGATGCGGGCCGGCGAGCAGGCGGCGCGCCTCGGCGCGCGCGCCGCCGTCGGCGAGCGTCTTGGCGTAGGCGTAGAGCGTTCCCGGCTGCGCGAGGAGATCGGGACACAGCGCGACCGCGCTGCGGAAGGCGTCGGCGGCCTCGGTCGCCCGGCCGAGCGCGCTCGCATCCGCCGCCTGCTCGACGCGCGCGTCGCAGAGCGCCCCGCCGTCTGCAGCGGACAACGCCGCCTCGACCGCTTGGAGCGCCTGCTCCGGGCGGTGCATGAGGCGCAGCGCCGTCGCCCCGCCGATGCGGGCGAGCGGCACCAGGGGGCTCTCGGGATGGCGTTCCACGAGCGCCCGGAACGCGGCCCCCGCCTCGGGCGCGAAGCCGAGCCGCAGGTTGGCGAGCCCGAGCATGAGCTCGCCGCGGGCAGCGTCGGGGAAGTCGGCGGCCTCGCGCAGCGCGCGCTGGTAGGCGTCGCGCGCGGCGAGCAGGTCGCCGCCGCCGCTCACCGCCTCGAGATAGGCCAAGTCGGCGGCGAGGTAGAGCTCCGCGGGCGACTGCGGCGGCGGGATCGGCGCCCGCGGCCGCTCGCCCTGCCGCCAGGCCTCGAGCGCCTTGCGCAGCGGGCTCCCGGCGGCTGCGGCGTATGCCGGGTCGTCGAGCGGCGGCCAGAGGACGCGCGCGCCACCGACGAGCGCCATCGCCGGGGCCGGCGCCGCGGGTGCGGCCGGAGCCGCCGCGGGCGTCGGCTCGACCGGCGACGGCGGGCCGGGCTCCTCGGGCGCGCTCACGGGCGCGGGGGGCGGGGACGCCGCCTCCTTCGCGACCGGCTTCTCGGGCTTCGGCTGCCGCCGCGCCGCTTTTGTCGGAGCGGCCGCCGGCGCCCCGAAGACCACCGTCACGCCGTCGCCCGCGGTCGCGAGCGTGAACGGCAGGCGCCGCGCCGTCTCGATCACCACCCGCGCCGTGCCGTCGGCCTGCCGCGCCGTGCGCACGCGCCGCAGCGGCCCCACGCCCGGGATCGCCGCGCGCACGCCGGGACCCAGAGCCGCCCCGGGGACGTCCACGTACAGGCGTTCCGGCTCGCCGCCGTGGGCGGCGAGCGCGTGCGCCACCGGCGTGGCCGGCGCGCTCAGCACGAGGCGGACCGCCGGATGCGGTCGGGCGAGCACCTCCACGCGTTCGATGCGGAGGGACGAGCCGTCGCCGGCCCGCCCCCCACCCGCATCCGGCGCCGAGCCTCTTGCGCTGGCACCCCCCGCCGCAACCACCACCACGACGAGCCAGCTCCACCACCCCACTCGGAACACCCGGCGCACGGGCGCGTTGGGCAGCAAGCCCGATGCCACGGCGGCAACGATTGCTCGGACGAGCAATTCCGGCCGCGCCGGCGCCGGCGCGACCAAGGCGCTGACACGACCGGGTCAGGACGCTGACGCCGCCTCGGCGGTCCGCAGCGCCGGCACCAGCTCCTCGCTCAGCAGCGAGGCCATCTCGTCCCACCGCCGGGCGCGGCCGGCGTCCTCGAGCCGCGGGCCGATGCGCCGGATCGTCTCCGCCACCGTCCTGCAGCGCGACGTCCCGGGCTCGAGCAGCAGGAGGCTGCGGTCGAGCTCGATCACGAGCCGCAGCTCCCGCGTCGCCCGCGCGACCAGCCGGTTCGCGTCGGCCGTCTCACCCGTGCGCAGCCCGTCGGCGGCGGCGGCGAGCATGTCGGCGATCCGCTCGAGGTGCCCGGGGATCTCCGCCCGCCGCGTGACGGCGAACTGCTGCGGGGTCTCAGTCCCGATGATCACCACCTCCTCGCCGCGCAGCCGCCAGCCGGCGAGCGCGCGCTCGTCGCCCGCGCTCGCCGCGCGGCCGTCGACCTCCACCTGGGTCACCAGCCGGGCCGGGTCGAGCAGCGGGGCGATCCCGCCCAGCAGCTCGCCGAGCGTCACCGCGGCCGGCACCGCGACCTCGGCCCCGTCAAGATAGACTCGCATGATCCTCTCCTTCCCGGGCGACGGCGCCCGTGCGAACCGTGGGGGGATCGAGGAGCGCCGCGAGGCGGTGCGCGTCGGCCGCGAGCCGCTCGTGCAGCTCGCGGGTGACGCGCGCGAGCGCCGCCACGTCCTCGCCCTCGATGCTCTCCTTGTCGAAGCGGAAGAGCTGCAGCAGCAGCCCCGCGGGCTCGTGCATCGCGCCGAAGCGGAACAGGCGTGCGTCGAGCTGCTCGAGGGTGCGCGCCGCGGCCTCGAGCGCTTTCAGGTCGCCGCCCGCCGCGGCGAGCCGTTCGACCGCGCGGGCCTGCCGCACGGCCTCGGCGGTGAGCCCGAGCATGCCGCGCAACGCCGCGCCCGCCTCCGGCAGCGCCGGCGACGCCGCGCGCTCCGGCGCGCCGTCCATCACCGCCTTCCAGAAGGCGCGATAGGCGCGGCGGAGCGTTTCGCCGCGGCGCGGGCTGCGCGTGCCGAGCAGCGTCACGTCGGCGAGGCCCTCGGCGTCGAAGCCCGTGCGATACCACGCCAGCGCCGGCCAGCGGTCGGCGGCGGCGGCGAGCGCCGCCCAGTCGTTCGCCCGCCGCGCGACGACCGCCTCGGCGACCGCCGCCGGCGCCAACACCTGGCGACAGAAGGGCTCGAGACAGGTGACGTTGTGATCGCAGGGGGCGCACTCGACCTCGACGTGGAGGCAGACGTGGTCGGCCGCATAAGGGCCCGTGTCGAACGGCAGCGCCGGCCCGAAGAAAAGCGCGACGACCGGCGTGCCGACCGCCACCGCCATGTGCATCGGCCCGGTGTCCGGCGTGACCAGGACGTGGGCCCGCTCGAGCAGCGCGCCCAGCTCGGCGATGGAGGTCCGCCCGGTGCAGTCGATCGCGAGCGGACCGAGCGCGGCGGCGACCTCGGCGCCGACTTCCCGATCGCCGCCCCCGCCGCAGAGGAGCAGGCGCGCGCCGAGCCGCGCGTGCAGCTCTCGCCCGAGCGCCACCCAGCTCGCCGTCGGCCAGCGCCGCACGGCCCGGCTGGCGCCGAGCTGGAAGGCGACGAGCGGCGTCTCGGCCGCCACGCCCGAGCCGGCCAGGCGCTCGCGGGCCGCCGCGCGCGCCGCGGGGGCCACGTCGTAGAGGAGCCGCTGCGGCCCGCCGGTCACGCCCGCCGCCCGCTTGTAGTAGTCGACGAGGTTGAAGGGCGCCTGGCGCCGGTTGAGGCACGCCGCCGAGAACAGGCGCGACCAGCGGCCGGCGATCAGGCGGTAGCCGTCGGCGGTCATCGTCCAGCCGCGCGTCGGCTCCACGCCGATCAGCCCGAGCAGCACCGCGCTCATGCGCGAGCTCGAGTAGTTGAGCGCCAAGTCGAAGCGCTCGGCACGCAACGCCGCCACGAGCTCCTCGATCTCGTGATAGGCTTGGCGGAGCCCCCCCTCGGCCCCGAGCAGCAGGCGCCCCAGGCGATCGAGGTCGATCTCCCAGACGCGGTCGATGGCGGGAATGCCGCGGCAGACGTCGGCGAAGTTGCGCTCGACGAGCACGGTCACGTGCGCGGCCGGGTGCTGCGCCTTGAGCCCAACGATCGTCGGGCTGGTTTGCAGCAGGTCGCCGAAGCGCGTGAGGTTGACGATCAGGATGCGCTCGGGATGGGTCATGCGCGCGCCTCGCGGACGTAGAGCTCGTCGAACTGGTGGAGGAAGAGCAGGACCGCCTCGGGATCGGAGAGGTCGCCCTTGCGCTCGAGCAGCTCGCGGGCGAGGCCGTCGAGCGTGAAGGGCGTGGCCGGCGGGAGCTGGCCGAGGAGCCTGCCGAGCGGCGTGCCCGCCTCGAGGCGGGCGACGTCGGCGGCGGTCGCCGGGCGCGGGCGCGAGCGCAGCCGCTCGTACTCGTGCGCGCAGACCGTCGCCAGCAGGGTTTCCATGCGGTGGCGGTAGGTGTGCTCGGCGAGCACGCGACCGCGCCCCGCCGCGGCGATCGCCGCGCGTTCGTCGGGGTGTGCGAGGTAGTAGCGCACCCGCTCGCGCAGCTCGCCTGCGGCGGCGAACGTCGCGACCTCGACGTCGGGCACGAGCAGCGCCGGCAGCAGCGCCCGGCGGTCGACGAGCTGGAACGCCCCCGCGGCCGCCAGCTCGAAGGTGCGCGGGTTCACGAAGTCCCCGCGCGGATCGACGCCGTCGATCCAGGTCGAGGAATGGAGGTTCAGGTTGACGGACGTCGCGTTGAAGATGCGCACGGCGTCCTCCGTCGAGATGCGGGCGCCGTCGCGCTGCAGGGCGGAGAGGAGCTGGCCGGCGCCCTCCCACTGCGTGCCCCAGATGCGCAGGCCGAGGTCGAGCAGAGGCACGTAGCTCAGCCGCCGGTTGCGGTAGCCGGCGCCCACGAACGCGACCGGCGCGCCGAAGGTCTCGCGCTCGGCCGGCGTGAGCTCGAGCGGCCGATGGATGCCCGGATCGGCGGCGCACGGGAGATAGCAGACGCGCCCCGCCGTCAGCGCCGCCGCCTCGGCGAGGAACGTCTCCTGGATCGTGCAGAAGTAGTCGTAGCCGCCGATCACGTCGCGCCAGTACGGGAAGAGCCGGTGGTCCTCGACGAACCAGAACGCGCGCACCGCGCCGCGGCGGCCGACCTCGGCGAGGGCGGCGGCGTCGAGCGGCGCCTGCGCGAGCGCGAGCACGAGGTCGGGGTCGAAGGCGTCCACCGCGGCCAGCACGCCGGCGGCGAGGAAGCGGACGTAGGCCTCCTCGACGAGTCGCTGCGCCCGGCGCCTCGGCGTGAACTGCGCGGCCGCGCCCATCCCGCCCTCGAAGGGGGCGAGGTCGAGGAGCCGCACCGTGTGGCCGAGCTCGGCGAGCGCCCGGGCGCAGTAGCCCGCGATCGGGTGCGAGCCGCCGCCGAGCGGCGAGACGACCAGCACGCGCAGCCGCAGCTCCCGCAGCGCCGTCAGGCCCGCCGCCCGCTCCTGCAGCCCGCGCAGCGCCGTGCCCTCGCGCAGCAGCGACGGCGCGTGCCGCATGAGCACCGCCGCGCCCCAGCCGGCGATGTCCGCCCGGTCGATCGCCGCGGGCGCCAGCTCGACGCGGCCGAGCAGCGCGGTCAAGTCGCGGGCGGCGAACGCCGCGCGCAGCAGGCCGTCGTCGGGCTCGACGATCACCACCCGCGCCGGCCAGCGCGCCGCCAGCGCCTCGACGTGGTAGCCGAGGCCGAAGCCGAAGACGACCGCCGTGGCTTTCGGGTCGGCCGCGCCCGCGCACTGGGTTGCGGCCCAGCGCGCGGCCTCGGCGCGCGGATCCTGGCGGCTGTGGAGGAGCACGCCGTCGGCCACGAGCGTGGGCTCTCCGGAGACCGCGGCGGCGAGCGTGCCGACTTTGGCCGCGGCCGCCACGCGCGCCGCGCGCGCCGGGTCGCGCGCGGCGAGCGCCCGCAGGTTCGCCTCGAGGTGGTCGGTCACGCGGGTTGCTCCGCGGCGCCTTGCTCGAGCGCCGGCGCCAGCGCCGCCGCGGCGGCGACGTACGCACGATGCAGCGCCGCGTAGAACGGCACCGCCCCGAACACCTCGAGCGCGCATTGCGCCCGGTGCGCCAGCCGGGCGTACGCCTGCGCGGCGCCCGCGCGGCGCGCGGCCGCCGGCCGGCGCGCGGGCAGCGCGTCGAGGGCGGCGAGCACGGCGGCGGCACGGTGGGACTCGAGATGGGCGGCCCGGACGCGCGCGCGCCCGCGGGCGGCGATCGCCGCCCGCCGGCCCTCGTCGGCGAGCAGCGCGCACGCCGCCTCGACCACGGCCGTCACGTTTCCGCGCGGATACGTCACCAGCTCCCGGCCGTCCGCAAACAGGTCGAGGAGGCCGTTGCCCGTACGCTCGGTGAGCAGCAGCGCCCCGCTCGCGAGCGCCTCGAAGACGCGGAAGTTGACGTCGCCCGCCACCGTCGTATTGAGCACGATGCGACTCTGCGCGTAGACCTCCTGCCATCGCCCCTCGCCCACGTGCAGCGGCAGCCAGCGCGCGACCTCTTCGAGCAGCGCCACGCGGTCGGGGTGCGTGCGCGGGTCGAGCGAGCCCACGAACGCGAGCGCGTGGCGCGTGGCTGCCGCGGGCGGCGGCAGCTCGTCGGGCGCCCACGGCGGCAGCCAGCGCGCGTGGCCGGCCCCTGCCGCCGCGAAGGCGGGTAGATGATCGGGCTGCGCGACGAAGGCCACGTCGCACGCCGCCGCCAGCGGCGCGTGCCAGGCGGCATGGTGGTGCGTGTCGACCGACAGGAACACCGTCGGGCACGGCGCCCGCTCGAGGCCGAGGACGAGCAGCGAGCGGCTGTCGTCGCCGAGCACGATCGCATCGGGCCGCCAGCCGGGGGGCAGCGCGGCGAGCACCGCCTCGAGCGGCACGGGCGCCAGCTCGCCGACGAGGTCGCAGTGCGGCGCGGGGCCCCAGGCGAGCACGTCGTGCGTGCGCCGCCAGCGCTCGCGGAAGTAGGGCGCGTGCAGCTCGAGGATGCGCATCAGGCCGCCCTCGCCAGCTCGGCCACCACCGCGGCGACACGCTCGCTCGCCCGCCCGTCGGGCTCGTGCGCGTACCGGCGGACCGCCGCCGGCGCCGCCGCGGCGAGCCGGGCGCGCAGCGCCGCATCGTCGAGCACCGCCGCCAGCGCCGCTCCGACCTCCTCGAGGCGACGCAGCGCCACCACCGCCGGCTCGTCTGCGAACAGGCAGTCGTGCTCGACGGGCAAAAGGGGGACGTTCACCACCGGCCGGCCGCAGAGCAGCCCCTCGATGCCGAGGTTCGAGTTGAGGACGACGAGCGCGTCGGCGGCTGCGATCAGCTCGGTCTTGTAGCCCGCGGTCACCACGACCCGCTCGACGCCGGCACGCCGCGCCACCCCGTGGTAGCCGGCGAGCAGGCTCGGCCCGTCGGCGCTCGGCCGGCTCCACTCCCCGGGGTGGAGCTTGACCACGAGCTGGACGCGGCGCCGGGCGAGCCGGCGCACGCCCTCGAGCACCTGGCGGTAGGCCGCGAGCGCGGCCTGCTGGTGCGCGCACGAGTGCGCCGTCCCGCGCTCGACCCACGTCGCGCCGTAGACGACGAGCGGCGCCGCGGGATCGAGGCCGAGCGCCGCGGCGACCGCCTCGCGGCAGCGCGCCCGCGCCGCGGCGTCGAGCGCCGCGTACAGGTCCCAGCGCGGGCTGCCGGTGAGCCGCACCGCGTCGGGCCGCACCCCCTGTGCGACGTAGCCCGCGTGCGAGTACGGTCCCGGGGCGCACACCGCGTCGGCGAAGACCTGCGCCCCCTGCCAGCGCATCGGCACGCGCGGGCGGGCGAGGACGCCGTGGGGCACGTGCACGGTCGGCACGCCGAGCCGGCGCGCCGTCGCCGCCGCGGCGCGGCCTGCGGCGATCGTGTCGAAGCCGAGGACCACGGCTGCGAGCCCGGCGCGCTCGGCGATCCGCTCGAGGATCGCGCTCATCGTCCGGGTCCGCACCGCGACTCCGGCGAGCGCGCGGAGAAACGGCCCCCGCATGCGCGGCCAGAACGTGCGCGTGCCGCTCGAGAAGCGCCGGGCGAGCAGCGGCTCGCACGCCTCGACACGCCGCACCATCCCCTCCGCCTGCGCGCGGATGCGCGCCGCCGCCGCCTCGTCGAGGAGCGCGAAGGCGTCGTGAGCCACCACGCCCGCGGCTCGGGCGGGCTCGATCAGCGTCGGCGGCACGAGGTAGAGGTCCCAGTCCCCGGCACGGGCGATCGCCCGGAGCAGCGGCAGGTTGGCAGGATCGCTGAGGGCGAAGACGAGGACGGCGCGGCGCACTATGCCCCTCCCGGCGCCGCCGCGAGAATCGCGTCGAGGACGACGGCCATCAGCTCCTGCTCCGCCGCGGCGCCCACGTTGACGTCGCCCAGGTCGAGCGCCGCCGCGAGCGCGGGATCCCCGTGCCAGGCCGCGACCAGGTCGGCGGTGACCCGGTCGAGCGCGTCGGCGTCGCCGACCGCGAGCGGCGGCCGCACGCGGGCCGCGGCCGCGGCGAACGCCTCGGGGACGGCCCGGGCCCGCGCGCCGCAGCCGGCGCAGGCGAGCGCCAGGTCGCACATCGGGGACGCCGCGGGCTCCTCCCACGCGCGCCCGCACCGCCGGCAGCGCAGCGCGAGCGTCTCGTCGGCGTAGCTGAAGCCGAGGCCCTCGAGCGCGATCGCCTCGCCCAGCGCCGGCGCCGCGGGCGGCAGCTCGGCGAGCAGGTCGCGCGCCAGCGGATCGTCGAGGCCGCGGGCGAGCGCGGTCTCGAGCAGCGCGCGGGCGTCGTCGAGCGCCCCGCGCTCTCGGAGACAGAGCGCGAGGCCGGAGAGGCCCACGGTGGCGCCGGCCTGCCAGGCGTGGCGGAACTCGGCCTCGGCCTCGTGCGGTCGGCGGGCGCCGAGGAGCACCACGCCGAGGCCGGCGCGCGCGGCCGGCGAGGCCGGATCGAGGGCGAGCGCGGCGCGGTACTCCGCCTCCGCGGCGCCGAGCGCGCCGGCCCGGGCGAGCGCGCCCGCCCGCGCGACGCGGGCCTCCACCTCCCCTGCCGCCTCCACGCCCGCTCGCCCTTGCACGCCGCGTACCGCGGCCAGCGCCCGCGCCGGCCGCGTCGTCGCGCGCGCTCGTCCGGCCGGCGGTGCCGCCGCGGCAGGAATTGCCGGTCAGAACCGGCGCGCGAGACGCTCGACGACGAGCCGCCCGATCGGCAGCGCCGCGGTGGCCGCGGGCGACGGCGCGTTGACCACGTGCACGCAGCGCGCCGACTCGGCGAACGCGAAGTCGTCGAGCAAGGTCCCGCTCGCGTCGACCGCCTGCGCGCGCACCCCGGCCGGCGCGGGCCGGAGGTCCTGCGCGCGCACCGCGGGCACCAGCCGCTGGAGGGATGCCGTGAAGGCGCGCTTGCTGAGCGAGCGGCGCACCTCGCGCACCCCTTCACGCCAGTACCGCCGGGCGAGCCGCCGCAGGCCGGGCCAGGCGAGCAGGTCGAGCACCTCCCTCGGCCGCACGGCGCCCCAGGAGTAGCCCTCGCGGGCGAGGCCGAGCACCGCGTTCGGTCCGGCGTGGACCTCGCCGCCGATGGTGCGCGTCAGGTGCACGCCGAGGAACGGGAAGCGCGGATCCGGCACCGGGTAGACGAGGTTGCGCACGAGCCCGCGCCGCGCGGGGTCGAGCGCGTAGAACTCGCCGCGGAAGGGTACGATCCGCACGCCGTCGTCCGCGCACGTCGAGCGCGCGAGCAGGTCGGACTGGAGCCCGCCGCACGTGACGACCCAGCGCGCCCGCCATTCCTCCGCGCCCGCCGCGAGGACAACGCCGTCCCCGCGCTCGGCGATCGCCCGCACCGCCGTCGCGCAGCGCACCTCGACGCCCGCGGCCACGAGCAGGCGCATGAGCGTCGCGCACACGCCCGGGTAGTCGGCGATGCCGGTCTCGGGAACGTGGAGCGCCGCGAGGCCCGTCACCTCGGGCTCGAGCGCCCGCAGCCCCGCCGCGTCGATCAGCACGTTGCGCACGCCGTTGGCCACGCCGCGCTCGTTGAGCCCCCGCAGCGCCCCCGCCTCGTCCGCCGTGGTCGCCACGATCACCTTGCCGCAGACCTCGTGCGCCACACCATAGCGGCGGCAGAACGCCACCATATCGGCGCGGCCCGCGACGCAGAGCCGCGCCTTGAGCGAGCCCGGGCGGTAGTAGATGCCCGAGTGCAGCACGCCCGAGTTGCGGCCGCTCTGATGGCAGCCGACGCGCGGCTCCTTCTCGAGGACGGCGGCGCGCAGCCGGGGGTGCGCCTCGTGCAGCGCCCAGGCCGTGGCGAGCCCCACGATCCCGCCCCCGACCACGACGACGTCGAGGTCCCCCATCACGCCTCCGGCAGGGCCTTCTGGCGGACGTGGGCGTTGAGCACGCGCAGCGCCGGCTCCCGCTCGAGGACGGACCACACCTCCCGCCACGAGGGCACGCGCCGGGGCAGGCGGGCGGCCACCGCGCGCGCGAACGCGAGGTCTTCCGCCGTGTCGACCGTCCAGCGCTCGCCGTGCAGCTCGGGCGGCGTGGGCACCGCGAGCAGGCGGAACCGCTCGGGGTGCGCGTACACCCACGCGGTCACGTGCGCGCGCTGATGCCGCGCCCGCGCCTCGGCGTCGGCGCGGGCGAGCACCGCGGCGCGTACCACCTCGACGTCGAGCCCGCGCGGATGGGGCGGCGCGAGGCCGTTCGAGGCGTAGTCGCAGCCCGCGGCGTGAAATCGGGCGATCGCGTCGTCCACGAGCGCCGGATCGAGGAACGGGCAATCCGCCGTGAGCCGCACGACGACCTCGGCGTCGGCCGCGCGCATCGCCCCCACGTAGCGGCGCAGCACGTCGTCCTCGCTGCCGCGGTGGACGCGGCAGCCCGCCCGCGCCGCCGCCGCCGCCGTCGCGTCGTCGGCGGGGACGTCGGAGGTGGCGACCACGGTCTCGTCGACCCGCCCGCAGGCGCGCACGGCGTCGAGCACGCGCGCGAGCATGGTCCGCCCGCCTATCTCCGCCAGCACCTTCCCCGGCAGGCGCGTGCTGCCCATGCGGGCCTGGACGATCGCGACCGTGCGCCCGCTCACGGCGGCTCCCGGCGCGCGCGGCACGGCTGCGGGACGCGCCGCACGTAGACCGTCAGCTCGAACGGCGCATCCCCGTCGCGCAGCGCATAATCGTGGCGCAGCACGACCGCGGGGGAGAGCTCCTCCTTGCAGAAGCGGAACACGCGCTCGGGGTCGACGTAGGCGAGGTTCCGATCGAAGTAGTCGACGTAGGTGGAGAGGGCGTTGAAGGCGAGCCCGCGGTCGCACGCCGGCCAGAGCGCCCGGAGGATGCCCGTGAGCACGCCCCAGCCGTCGGGCAGCCGGTTGTTGAACACGCCGCTCAGCAGCGCGAAGTCGAAGCGCTCGGCGATCCCCTCGGCGAGCACGTCGTGCCGCTCGAAGCGCACCCCGGGGAACTTGGCGCGCGCCACCGCGAGCGCCTCCTCGCAGAGATCCCAGCCGACGTACTCGCCGCAAAAGCCGAGCCGCTCGCGGAGCAGCGCGAGGAGGTGGCCCGTGCCGCAGCCGAAGTCGAGCACCTTGGCCCGCGTGAGGTCGCCGATCTCCGCGAGCACCGCCATGCGGCGCTCCTGGGTCTCGACGCTGCTCCACTGCGCCGCCGCCGGAGCGTCGCCGTGGCGGCGGACCAGCGCCCCGTAGTGCGCCGCGAGCGTGGCGAGGTGGGCGCGGGGATCGATCACGACCCGACCCCCGCGGCGGCGCGGCTTCGCCCGAGCACCGCGTCGAGCACCGCTCCCGTCGAGTCGGCGGCGAACGACGCGCGCGACGCCGCGCGCAGCGCGGCCCGCCGCGCCGGATCGGCGAGAAAGCCTGCGAGACGCCGGCCGAGCGCGCCGTCGTCGACGGCCGGACCGAAGCCCAGGTCGACGCACAGCCCATGGGCGGCGCAGGCGGCGTTCTCGAGCGCCTGGTCCTCGGTCTGCGCGAGGGCGGCGACCGGCACGCCGGCGTACGCCGCCTCGTACTTGGTGAGCCCGCCGCCGGTCACGCACGCGTCGGCCCAGGCGAGCGACTCGGCGAGCCCATCGAGCCCCACCTCCAAGCGCACCCGGCCGGGCGCCGCCGCGGCGAGCGCCTCGGCGCCCGCCGGGGGCGTTCCGCAGACGATCCGCACCTCGAGGTCCGCGTGCTGCGCGAGCGCACGCGCCACCCGCGCGGCGAGCCCGTGCGGATCGTAGCCGCCGATCGACAAGAGCACGCGGCGCGGCGGCTCCGCGGGGGGCCGGCGTCCCCGGCGCGTCGCCCGCAGCGCGCGCCGGGCGAGGAACCAGCGCGGGCCGCGCAGCACCGTCACGCGTTCACCGGCGTAGGCGAGGGCCGCGGCGCGCACGCCGAAGTTGACGACGACCGCATCGTCGGGATGGCGCGGAAGCCGCGCGAAGTCGTCGACCACGAGCAGCGGCACCCCGGTGCGCGCCGGGGCCACGCGATCGAGCCACGACGCGTCGAAGCGGTAGCCGTCGACGACCAGCAGCGCGGCGCCGCGGGCGCACGCAGCCGTCGCGGCGGCGTCCTCGGCCGAGCCCGTGGCCGCGCTCGCCTCGACCCGTTCGGCGCCGGCGCGCGCGATCCGCGTGTGCGCCGCCGCGTCGAAGCGGCCCACGAACCGGCAGCGCACGCCGCGCTCGCCCGCCGCCTCGGCGAGCGCGAGGCACCGGCCGAGGTGGCCGTGGCCGACGTCCGGGCCCGCATCGCAGCGCAGCACGGCGAGCATCGCGTGGCTCAGCCGCGCTCGCCGAGCAGCTCCCAGCTCATCGGCGTGCCCCGCGCGACGTCGCGCGCCGCGCGGCGCCCCAGCACCTGCGCGAGGCACCGCGGCGGGAGCCCGTCGGCGGGCCGGATGCTGCGGACGTTGCGTTCGGTGAACGGCTCGCCGGCGCGCACGTCGCGCACGACGAAGAGGGACCGCCGGTAGCGGCGGCTCTCGGCCTCCACGGGTCCGGGCCCGGCGTCGGCGCGCCCGAGCGCCGCCTCGGCCGTCCGCACCTGCCGCACCAGGTCGCAAAACTCCGCGGGCTCGAGCGAGAACGCCGCATCGGGCCCGGCGGCGGCGCGCGACAGGCAGAGGTGCTTCTCGATCAGCGCGGCCCCCAGCACGACCGCCGCGACGGCCACGGCGGTGCCGCGCGTGTGATCGCTGAGCCCCGCCACGGCGTGGAAGGTCGCCGCCAGCCGCGGGATCGCCCGCAGGTTCATCTCCTCCGGGGGCGCGGGGTAGGCGCTCGTGCACTTGAGCAAGGCCAGCGGCGCGGCGGGGTTGCCCCGGCGCGCGGCGGCGACCGCGTCGCCCACCTCGTCGAGCGTGGCCATGCCGGTCGAGAGGATCAGCGGCTTACCCGTGCGCGCGACCTTCTCGATGAGGGGCGTGTCGACCAGCTCGAACGAGGCCACCTTGTAGGCCGGCACGCCCAGGCGCTCGAGGAACGCGAGCGAAGCGTCGTCGAACGGGGTCGAGAAGAGCGGGATGCCCGCCGCGTCGGCGACCTCCTTGAGCCTCGGCTGCCAGTCCCACGGCGTGTGCGCCTCGCGATAGAGCTCGTGCAGGACCCGACCGTCCCACGCCCCGCGCATGCGCACGCGGAAGGGCGGCGCGTCGCAGTCGAGCGTGAGGGCGTCGGCCGTGTACGTCTGGAGCTTCACGGCGTCCGCCCCGCACGCCTTCGCGGCGCGTACGATCTCGGCGGCGCGCTCGAAGCTGCCGCCGTGGTTCGCGGACATCTCCGCGACGATGTAGGCCGGATGGCCCGGGCCGATTTCCCGCCCGGAGATCTCGAGCGTCGGACCCCCGTGCGCCGCTTCGACCCCCGCCTCCACCGCGATGCGCATACGACGCGACCCGAAATCGGTCAAGGCGATGCGGCGGCGGGTTCCGCGTCACGATCGTCGTACGCGGTCGAGCTCGGCGCCCCCGCCTCCGCGGCGCCGAAGAACGCGGCGCGCGGCGCATAGCCGAGCGCCTCGTAGCGCTCCCAGGATCGCGGGTCCACCACGCGGTGGACCACCTCGATCTGCCAGTCCTCGAGGCGTTGGGGTGGACGCGATCCGGCGTGGACGTTGATCCGCCGGCCGCCGACCGCCGCCTTCAGCCACTCGGCCTCCGGGCGCACCGTGCCGCGCGTGATCTCCTCCACGAAGGCGCCGAGGGCGTCCGCGTCGCCGGTCAGGTCCTCGCTGCGGAAGATCCGGCCGACCGCGCCCTCTTCGAGGATCGCGTTGAGCATGTTCGCCGCGTGCACGAAGAACCGGCAGCGATAGTCCGAAGCCGGCAGGCGCACGCCGCAGCGCGCGATCAGGCCGTCCACGTAGGCCAGGTCCCACGTCTCGTGCGCGGCGAACTCCTCGAACAGCGCGAGCTGCGAGCGCAGCCGCGGCAGCGGGTCGCGCACCACCACCGCGGCGTTGAAGCGGGGGCCGAAGCGCCGCCGCAGCTCGGGAACGTGGTGGCGGCTCACGCCGTGCACGTCGCCGGCGGCCGCGTGGCCGTGCCCCTGGGCGGCGACGATGCGCAGGTAGTCGATCCCGTCCAGCCGCTCCCCCCCACCCAGCACGTGCCAGGCGAGGTTGCCGGCGTGCACGCAGTAGACGTCGGGATGCCGGTTGAGGGTCGTCGCGAGCCACGCGGTGGCGGCGCAGCCCCAGGAGACGACCGCGAACACCCGGGGACACCGGTAGTGGCGGACGAAGGCCGCCTGGTACGCGGAGAGCCCTTCGATCTCCTCTGCGCGATCGGACCCCGTCACCGCTTGCGGTCGCCGTGGCGGCTTCCGCCGCCGGCCACGATCCGCGGCCGCCAGCAGCTCCTCGTAGAGCGCCGTCCAGGCCTCGGCGTAACGTGCGGCGCCGAAGCCTGCCGCCCGCGCCCGCGCGGGGGCAAAGTCCCAGCCGCCGGCGGCCGCAACCGCGCGGCGGATCGCCTCGGGATCGTCGGGCGCGGCGTAGGGAATCGTGTCCCCGAGATACTCGCGCAGCGTCCCGCGGTCGCTCGCCACCACCGCGCAGCCGAGGCGGAGCGCCTCGAGCGTGGCGAGCCCCGGCAGCTCGAACCAGCTCGGCAGCACGTGCACGCGCGCCGCCCGATAGGCGCCGGCCAGCTCCGCCGCCGTGAGCCGCGGCAGGTAGAGCGTCCGGCCGCGCCGGCGCAACCCCTGGCACGCCTCGAGATAGTCGGTCCGATAGGCGACGCCGCCCGTGGCGAGCACGACGTCGATCGGGTCGTCGGCGAGCGCCTCGAGCAGCGCGAGCTGGTTCTTGCGCGGCTCGAGGCGTCCGACGCAGAGCACGAAGTCGCGCGTCCCGAACTTGCTCCGGAAGGCGTCGGGATCGCCCGCCGTCGGCTCGGGGGCGCCGAGGGGAATCACCTGCGCGCGCACGCCGGGGAAATCGTGCTCGAGCCGGGCGGCCTCGGAGCCTGCGGTGGCGATCACGCGCTGCGCGTGCGCCGCGACGAAGCGGTTCGCGGCGAGCATGTCGGCCTGCTCGCGCGCGTGCATGCGAACGTACGCCTCGAGGTCGACGCTCGGGGCGAGCCCGAGGCGGACGCGATAACGCTGGAGCGCCGCCTCGGCGGCCACCTTGAAGCTCGGCCAGTCCTCGTAGAAGGCGCTCACCACGTAGGGAAGCCCGAGGGCGACCGCCCGCTCGGCGTGCGCGCGGGTGGCCGCGTAGGTCGAGAAGTTGACGAGGTGCACCAGGTCGACGTCGCCGGCCACCCGCCCGCCCTCCTGGCGCACGAGCGCCAGCCGGGCGGGATCGACGCCCGCGGCCAGCGCGGCGGCGACGCTGGCGTCGCCGCCGCCGGTGCGCCCGGCGTGCTCGCGCAGGAGGAGCAGCACGCGCGGCGCGTCGGGCCGCGGCGCCGGCGGCAGCGCGGCGCGGAGGCGGCGGTGGATCGCCGCGACCTCTGCCGCCACGCGCGGCCACGCGTCGCGAGCGGCGCGGCGCGCCCCGGCCGCGGTGAGCGCCGCGGCGAGCGCCGGGTTGGCGAGCACCGCGGCAAGCGCGGTGGCGAGCGGGAACGCGCCGGTCGTGCGGAAGACGGCGTCCCCCAGGTCCTGGAAGGCGAGCGCCGAGGAGGTGACCACCGGTCGGCCGCTCGCCAGCGCGTCGCGCGCGGCACCCGAGGCCTCCCACCAGCTCGTGCGGTAGGGGAGCGCGATCACGTCGGCCGCGCGGAGATAGGTCGCGACCGCGGCGTCGGGGAGGTAGGTGTCCGCGATCGTGACCGCGTCGGCGATGCCGAGGCGCGCGGCCTCGGCGCGCAGCGCGTCGCGGTACGCCGCCCCGCCCGCGTCGCCGGGCGCGACCCCGCCGAGCACGAGGTACCGCACGGGAAGGCCGCGCGCGCGCAGCGCCGCGACCGCGCGGACGGCCTCGTCGAAGCCCTTGTGCGGCTGGAGGAACCCGACCGACGCGACGAGCTTCTCGCTCGGCTTGAGCCCCATCGCCGCGCGCACCGCGGCCGCGTCGGCGGTGGCGACCGGGTCGACGCCGTGCGGGACGACGTGCACCTTCTCCTCCGGCACGCCGTTGGCGACCACCTCGAGGCGTGGCCCGTCGCCGTGGACGAGCACCGCGTCGGCCGCGGCGCCGATGGCCGCGATCTCGGGGGCGACCTGGTTCGGCGCGTGCAGCGTGACCACCGTGCGCACCCCGCGCGCGCGCAGCGCCGCGAGCGCCGCCGAGACGTGCGCCCCGAAGAGTGCCCCGTGGTGGTTCACGTGGACGAGGCGCACGCCCGCCCGCAGCGCCGCGGCGACTACGCCGTCGAGCGGCTCCCCGCGCCGCCACACGCGCTCGACCGTCACCCCCCGCGTCCCGCCGTCCGCCGCCGCGCTTGTCTCCTCCGCCAGGACGAGCACGCCGCCGGGCGGGTCGAGCGCACCCACCAGCCGCTCGGCGTAGCGGGCGAGGCCGCAGGGCTGTCGCCACGTGGTGACGAAGGCCACGTCGTGCGCCGGTGCCGCGAGGCGCTCGAGCGCGGCCGCCGTGCGCTCCCAGGAGAACGTCGCGCGGACCCAGGCCGCCGCGCGCTCACCCATCCGGGCGAGCCGTTCGGGATCGCGCAGCGCGCGCACGATGGCCGCGGCGAGGTGCTCGGGCGTGGCGCGCTCGACGAGCCAGCCGGTCTCCTCGGGAAGCACGGTCTCCGGAAGCCCCCCGCTGCGGGTCACGACGACCGGCGTGCCGCAGGCCTGCGCCTCGATCGCCACCAGCGGCAGCGCCTCCCGCCAGCGCTCCGGGGGCGTCGGGACCACGGCGAGCGCCGCCCCTCGCAGCTCGGCGGCCACCTCTACCTCGGCGAGCGCCCCGCGGAAGCGCACGCAGCCGAGCTCGGCCGCCACGGCCGCGGGGTCGAAGAACGGCTCGCGCTCCCAGAGCGCCGCCGAGCCGCAGACGACCAGCTCGGCCTCGGGGATGAGCGCGCGCACGGCGGGCATCGCGTGCAGGAGGACGTCGATGCCCTTGTCGGGCACGAGCGCGCCCGCGAAGACGACCCGCCCGGCCACTCGGGCCACGGCGGGATCGGGACGGAAGACCTCCGGATCGACGCCGTTCGGCACGACGGTGACCCGCGCGGCGGGCACGCCCGCCGCGACGAAGCCCGCGGCCTGGTCCGCGGAGACCGCCGCCACGTGGTCGGCGATCTCGACCAGCCGTTCGACCGGCAGGCCCGCCGCGGCGACGTCCGTCACGTTCGGCCACCACAGCCGCCGGCGGATGCCGGGGTAGGCGAGCGAGGCCTCGAGCGCGGCGCCGGGGAGCGTCGAGACCAGCACGTCGCAGTCCGCTCCGATGCGGGCGAGGCCGGCCCGGACGTCGTAGGCGTCGGGCCCGCCGGCGCAGAGGTAGCGCACGCCGGCGGCCGTCGTATCGGCGCGCAACCGCCCGACGACCGTGACCGCGTGGCCGCGGCGCGCGAGCGCGCCGGCGACGGCGATCAGCGCGCGCTCGGCGCCGGCGTGCGGACGCGCCGGGTCGAGCCGCGTCTCGAAGTGGAAGAACGCCCAGCGCACCGCCGTTCACCCCGTCGCGGCCACGGGCCCGGCCGGCCGCGCGAGCGCCCCGACGACGCGGGCGATCTCCCGGTCGCAACCCCGGTGGCCGGTGAGCGGCAGCACGCCGCACGGATGGGCGAGCAGCCCGAGCGCCCCCGCGAGCCCGGTGCGGCGCTCGGCTTCCTCGAGCCGGCGCGCGTTGCACGGCAGGCGCAGGAAGGCCTCGAGGCTCGTCGTGTGCTTCTGGGGAAGCGCGAGCCGCGCCTCGCCCCCGAGCCGCCCGCAGCCGGCGAGGGCGCGCGTGAGCGCGTCGGCCTCGGCCGCGCCGAGGTAGCCGTCGGCCAGCGCCGCCGCGACGCCGGCCCGCGAGTAGACGTGCGGCCGCGGCGCGGTCGCCTCGGAGACGAACGCGAGCCGGGCGGCCTCGCCGCGCCGCGCGAGCGCCACGGCCTCGGCGAAGGTCGCCGCCCGGCCGTCGACGCGCGGCTCCGCGTCGAAGAAGGCGTCCTCGAGCAGCACGCGGCCGTCGGGCACGCGCACGAGCGTCAGCATGTGCGTGTACAGGCCCGGAACGCCGTGCGGGTAGACCGTCGCCGGGTAGCCGAACGCGCGGTAGAGCATCGCGAGCGTGACCGCCGCCCCGAAGGACCACACGCCGCCCTCGTGCTCGGCGCACTGCGCGACCACGTCGAGGACGCTCGTCGGCGGCGGCAGGGCTGCGAGCGGCAGCAGGAGGTCGGCGGTCGACCAGGCGAGCCGCGTGGCGAGCCAGTGCCGTAGCCGAGCGCAAATCGCGCCGTGGTCGTGCGCGGCGAGCGCGGCCGCCAGCGCCGGCTCCTCGGCGGGCAGCGTTCGCCGCAGGGCGCGCGTCTCCTCGTGCGTGTGCCGGGGCCTTCGCGATCGCACCAGCAACGCCCCCGGCTCGCCGTCCCAGAGCACCACCGTCCCCTCCCCCTCCGCCGCGAGCCGCCGCGCGACCTCGGTCGCGCCGGGGCTGGATTCGAGCGGCGTGCAGCAGAGCACTCCCCCCGGCGCGACCAACGACACCACCTGCGCGAGCGTGAGATAGAGGGCGTCGGCCGCCGCCGGCGCCGCGACCACGGCGAGGTCGAAGTCGCACCGCTTGAGGACCGCGACCAGCTCGGGCACGCGCGTGTAGTGCGGGGCGCCACCGGGGTCGCGCAGCAGGCTGGCGCGGTGGAGGTCCAGCGCGGTGCCCGGGCGCGCCGCCGCGGCGGCGCGGGCGAGTCCCTGCCCGTCGACCTCCATCGCCACCACGCGCACCCGCGGCAGGGACGCCACCGCCCGCACGGCACGCAGGGCCGCGCCGTCGCCGACCGCGAGCACGCGCCGCGGCGGGCAGGCCGCGACGATCGCCGCCACCAACGCCTCCTCGCCGCCGGCGCCATGCCCCGCCTGCTGCACGATCGCCTCGAGGCTCAGCACGCGCGCGCCTCCTCCGCCGGCGCGGGGCCGGCCCGCCACTCGGGGAACGGCTCGCCCGCGAAGCCCCAGTCGGGCCCGTTCGGCGTGAGCGGCGCGCCGGCTTCGTCCAGGCGGGCGAGCCAGCGAGCGACATCGCCGTCGCCAAGCTGGGGCAGCCGGAGGATATCCGCCCGATCCTCGACGGCGCCCCACCCCATCCCGTGCTCGACGTGGTACGCGCGCATCGGGTCGGGGAGCACGACCTGCCTCAAGCCCGATACCAGCGCCATCTTGAGCAGGATCGAGTCCTGGTGCATCGAGTGCAGCGGCAGCTCCGGATAGCCGCGCAGCCGCTCCCACGCCGAGCGCGCGAGCATCGTGAAGTCGCCGCAGGCCTCGAAGTGCGGGCGGTCGCCACGCGCGGCGCGGCCGACGTGCGACGCCAGCGTACCGGACGGGAAGCCGCGGAACGGCTCGGCGCCGTGCCCGTATCGGGCGCGCAGCCGGCGCCGATCGCGTTCGACGGAGCCGCGCGCCGTGCACACGCGAGCGACGTTCATGCTGCACACCGCGAGCTGCTCCTCGACGTCGAGGCCGTCGGGCAGGTCGCGCAGCGCGAGATCGAGCCGCTCGACGCGGTAGGCGCAGGCCGGATCGAGCGGGCCGCGGGCCAGGAACCAGATCAGCGCTTCCGAGAAGAGCAGGTCGATGTTCGTGGCGACGACGAACGCGCCCTGCGCGCGGCGGATGCCGACGTTCTTGGCGATCATCTGGAAAAACGGGATGCGCTCGGCGTTGCCGACGCGCGCGTGCACGGCCGCCGGCACGGTGATCACGCGGATGACGAGGGGGCCCGGCTCGGTAGGCCAGGTGAGCGCTTCGCGGAGCGGCGGCCGGTCGGGCGGCGGGTTCCACTCGACGACGATCAGCTCGGCGGCGAGGCCGGCGCGGCGCGCGAGAGCGGCCAGCGCGTGGAGGAAGAGCTCGGTGCGCCGCCGCGGATTGCCCCCGTGGTCGTCGTTGCGCGAGCCCACCACGAAGCTCACCCGGGGCGCGACCGCCCCGTCGTCCGCGGCCGTCATTCGGCCTTCCGCGCCACCACGAGCTTGTGCCAGCCCAGCCGCGCGCACAGCCACGCGTACAGCGGATCGGGCATCAGGCGGAACCACCAGTGCTTGCGGTAGCGGTACGCGACGTAATCGGCGATCACGTAGGGGAAGACGTGGTCGTTGCGCATCGAGACGATCGCAAAACCCGCGAGCAGCCGGCGGGCCTCGCCGTCGGAGTAGAGGAACGTGACCGGGCAGCCCGACTGCGCCTCGCTCGCCTCGCGCACGAGCCGGGCGAAGTCGGTTTTCCCGCGCAGCAGCCCGCGCGCGCAGATGCCGAGCGCCTTGTAGCTCCAGCGGTTGTAGACCATCAGCCGCAGCTCGCCGCCCGGTGCGAGCACGCGGCGCATGCCGGCGATCGCCCGCTCGGGGTGCGGCGTGTGGTGCACGACGCCGAAGCTGTAGACGAGGTCGAAGTGCGCCTCGGGGAGGAAGCCCAGGTCTTCCGCGCTCCCCTGCACCAGCTTCGCCGTGAGGCCGTAGGCGGCGAGCCGGTCGCGGGTGATCCCAAGGCTCACGCCGGAGAGATCGACCGCGGTCACGTCGGCGCCGGCGCGCGCGAAGGACACCGTGTCGGTTCCGATGCCGCAACCGACTTCGAGGACGCGCCGGCCGCGCCAGCGCGCGAAGTCCGCAAAGCCCGGGATGTGCGGCTCGACGCGGTACTTCCGCGCTTCGACCTCGTCGAAATAGGCCCGCGTCCCGAGCGGCGCCGGCGAGTGCCGGAGGTTGCACGGGCGCGCGTCCCAGAAGCGGCGCACCGCGGCCAGCTCGCCCGCCATCACGCCTCCGCCCAGAGCGCGCGCAGGCGGTCGGCGTCCGCCGCGTCCGGCGCGCCGCGCCCGAGCGCCACGTGGGTCACCGCGGCCGGCAGCGGCGCGCCGTCGAGCTGCCGCCAGCAGTCGACCACCACGAGCGGCCGCTCGCGCTCCGCGCAGGCGCGGCCGGCGGCCGCCGCGAGCGCCGGGTCGGCGGCGGCGAGCACCGCGACGTCGGCCCCCGCCAGCGCCCGCGCGGGGGTCTCCGCCCACGCGATCGCGTCGCCCAGGTCCGGCGGCGCGGCGGTGGCCATCGGGTCGTGGACGGTGACCGGGACGCCGGCCGCCGCCAGCGCGCGCGCGAGCGCGAGCCCGTGCGCGCGCTCGACGATCGGCGTGCCCGGCTTGTAAGCGAGCCCGAGCACCGCCGCCCGCCCGCCGGGCGGCAGGTGCGCGCGGACGCGCGCGAGGACGCGCGCGACCACGGCGTCGTTCACCCGATCGGTCGCTTCGGGGATCGCCGCCGAACGGCCGAGCGCGCGGGCGAGCGCGGCGAGCGCCACGCTGTCACGCGGGAAGCACGGGCCGCCGTAGCCGAGGCCCCCGCGGAGCGCCCGGGGGCCGATGCGCGGATCGCACCCGAGCGCGCGGCAGACGGCGTCCACGTCGGCCCCGGGTAGCGCCTCGCACAGCTCGGCGAGCATGTTGGCGAAGCTGATCTTCGTCGTCACGAAGGCGTTGAGGCCGATCTTGGCGAGCTCGGCGGAGACGAGCCCCATGCGCACGATCGCCGGCCCGCCGTCGCACACGCGCCGGTACACCGCCGCCACCGTCTCGCCCGCCCACGCCTCGGCCTCGCCGATCAGAACCATCGCGGGCGCGAGGAAGTCGCGCACCACCGTGCCGAGCGCGATGAACTCCGGGTTGTAGCAGAGCCCGAGGGCATCTCCGCAGCGTCGCCCGGCGGCCGCTTCCAGCGTCGGCCGGATCGCGTGCTCGATCGAGCCCGGGAGCACGGTGCTCGTGATCGCGACCACGTGCCGTTCGCGCTTGGTCTCGAGCCCCGCTCCGACGGCGCGCACGGCCGCGCGCACGTGGGCGAGGGAGAAGCGCCCGTCGGGCAGGCTCGGCGTGGGCACGACCACGAAGGTGAGATCGGACGCGGCGGCCGCCGCGGCGGCGTCCGCGGTGACGCGCAGCCGCGCGCCGGCGCGGTCGAGCAGGTCCTGGAGCCCGGGCTCGGGGACCGGCGCCTGCCCCGCGCGCAGCGCGGCCAGGGTAGCAGGGCTCGTGTCGGCGCCGATCACCTCGTAGCCGCGCGCGGCGAAGCACGCCGCCATGCAGGCCCCGAGCTTGCCGAGGCCGACGACGCAGAGCCGGGTCATGCCACGGCCTCGCCGAGCGCGGCCGTCGCCCGCCGCGGGCGCTGCGCGCGGTACCAGGCGATCGTCCGCGCGAGCCCCTCGCGCAGCGCGGTGGGCGGCGTCCAGCCGAGCCGCTCGCGCATGCGGCGCACGTCGAGCACCTTGCGCGCGGCGCCGTCGGGTTTGGTGGGATCCCACACCACCCGTCCGCGGAACCCGGCGAGCTCGCAGACGGCCTCGACTAGGTCGCGGATCGAGGTGCCGACGCCGGTCCCGACGTTGAGCGGCCGGCCGTCGCGGCAGAGAACGCCCGCGCGCACGATCGCCTCGGCGGCATCCTCGACGTAGAGGAACTCGCGCACCGGCCGGCCGGTGCCCCAGACCTCCAGCGCCGGCGCGCCCGCGTCGACGGCCTCGACGACCTTGCGCACGAGCGCGGCGGCGACGTGGCTGCGCTCGGGCTCGTAGCAGTCCCCAGGCCCGTAGAGGTTGGTGAGGATGGGATGCGCGACCTCGATGCCGCAATGCGCGTGGTAGATGCGGCCCTGCGCCTCGAGCACCCGCTTGGCGAGGCCGTAGCACTCGACCGACTCGTGGCACGGGCCGTCCCAAAGGGCGTCTTCACCGAGGTCACCCTCGGCGACCCCGGGGTAGGCGCAGGCCGTCCCCACCTGCACGAAGCGGCGGACACCGCCCCGGCGCGCGGCCTCCATCAGGTTGGCGCCCATCACGAGATTCTGGTGGAAGATCTCCGCCGGTCGCGTCCGGTTGAACCAGATGCCGCCGTAGAGCGCGGCCGAGTGGACGACGGCGTCGACGGGGTGCGCGCGCAGCAGCGCGGCGCAGGCGGCGGGATCGACCAGATCGTACTCGGCGCGCCGCGGTGCCACGACCTCGGCGCCCTCCCGCCGCAGCGCCGCCACGAGGCACCGGCCGAGGAAGCCCGCCCCACCGGTGACCAGCACCCGCCTGCCGCTCCACCCCTCCATGCCGTCCTCCGGGCTACACGTTCGCGTACGGATTCGAGACGTCGAGCGCCGTCGCCGCCGCCACCAGCTCGCGCACGCCCTCTTCGACGTCGGTGAGGCAGCAGAAGCCGAGGCGCTCGATCTTCGCGTAGGACACCTCGTAGTTGCGCTGGTCCTCGTCCTGCCCGACGTCGGCGAAGTGCAGGTAGACGTCGACGTGGCGCTGGATGAGGTGCGCGATCTCGCGCTTGCTGTAGTTGTTGCGCTCGGCGCCGACGTTGTAGGCGTTGTCGACCATCTCGTCGGAGTGCTCGAGCGCGAACAGAAAGGCGCGCGCCATGTCGCGCACGTGGATGAACGTCCGCTTGAAGGACGCCTCGTAGATGACCAGCGTGCGATTGCGCACCGCGGCGTAGGCGAAGTCGTTCACCAGCAGGTCGAGCCGCATGCGCGGCGAGACGCCGAACGCGGTGGCGAAACGGAACGCGATCGCGTTGCCCGCGCGCAGCACCTCCTGCTCGGCCTTCGTCTTGGTCTCGCCGTAGAGCGTGAGCGGCCGCAGCGGGGTCTCCTCGGTGCACACCTCGCCCACCACCGCCCCGTAGTTGCTGCCCGTGCTGGCGTAGATGATCCGCTGCTCGGGCTCGCGCAGCGCGGTGAGCAGCCGCGTCGCTTCCCAGTTCACCTTGACGGCCAGGTCGGGATCCCGCTTGCAGGCGGGATAGCCGACGAGGGCCGCCAGATGGATGATCGCGTCGGCCCCGCGCAGCGCCCGCTTGAGCGTCGCCGGATCACAGACGTCGCCGCGCACGAAGTCGAAGCCCGGAATCCCGAAGAGCGGCAGGATGCCGGCCCCGCCGTAGAGGAGGTTGTCGAGGACGAGGACCCGGTGCCCCTCGCGCAGCAGCAGGGGGACCAGGGTGCTGCCGACGTAGCCCGCACCGCCCGTCACCAGGATTCGCATCCGCTCACCCACCTCTCCCCCGGCCCCAAGCAATGCCCGTACCGCGTGCCCGGCGCCGTCTCGGCAGGCCGCCGGTGCACGGTCGGGCCGTCCCGACCGGCAGTTCCTGCCCGGCTCGGCCGCGAGCGCCGCGCGGCGCCCTCATGGCACCGGCGGCAGGCGGCCAGCCAGCATCGCGGCGCGGGCGCCGTCGCCCAGGTTGAGGACGCAGTCGAGCGCCGAGAGCTGCGGCACGAACGGCCCGTGCTGCTGGGCGTAGGGAACGCAGGCGTAGGCGTGGTAGGCGACCGCGACGCGCCCATCCGCGAACGCGCCGCCGGCTTCCATGTAGGCGCGGCTCCCGGGCGCCGCGAGATAGCGCGTGGCGCCCAGAGCCTCGCAGATCCGACGCATGAGGCCGTCTTTCGCCCCGTCGACGCCGAGCGCCGAGGCACGGAGGAGCGGCGTGCACACGCCGAGCGCCGCGCGCAGCCAGACGATGAGCGCCTCCGAGAAGGCGACCAGCCGCGGCGGCACCGTGCCGTAGAGCGCGGCGAGCGCGCCGCGGTGCCGGGCGAAGCCCGGCGCGCGCCCGTAGCCGACCTCGATCGTGCGCCGGTGGGCGCGGGCGAAGCCGGGGGCGGCGATCTCGGCGTCGGCGAGGCGGGTGGCGCGTCCGGTGTGCCGGACCGGCACGGTGAGCGTCACGGCGCCCCCTGGACCCTTCACGCGATTGCGCTGCTGCCACGAGGCGCGCTCGAACTGCACGTGATCGAGGAGGACGAAGGCGTCGACCTGGTCCATCAGGTCGAAGTAGCCGAGCCAGGGAAGATAGGTCGGCTGCATGATGGCGATGGTGCGGTGCGCGGTCACACGCGCGCCACCCGCCCGTCGGCCGACCCGAGGCCGCGCCCGGCGAGCAGCCCGAGCAGCCGGGCCGCCACCCGCTCGCCGCCGCGTCCGTCGACGAGCGCCCATCCGGCGCGCGCCATCGCCGCACGCCCTTCCCAGTCGGCGAGCAGCGCACCCAGCACGCTCGCCACGTCGTCCGCCCTCCAGCCGGGCGCCAGATGGCGCAGCGCGCCGCGGGCGGCGAGCGGGGCGAGCGCCGCCGCCTCGGCCGCCCGCCTGCAGAGCACGAGCGGCGCCACGCCGGCCGCCAGCGCTTCGTGCACGCCGGGTCCGAAGCCGAGGACCGCGACGTCGGCGGCGGCGAGGTGCGCCACGAGCGCCCCGGGCCGGGCGGCGCGCGCGGGGGCGAGGTCGAGCCGCCCGAGCAGCCCCGCGAGCCGCGCCCAGACGGGGCCACCGGGGTCCGCGAGCACGCGGGCGTGAGCGCGCACCCCGGGGATGCGGGCGAGCGCCTCGACGGCCGGCAGCAGCGCCTCGGCGTGCGGGCCCTCGAGGTCGACGAGCACCACGGGCCGCGGCCCGGACGCGGGGCGGCGCCGCGACGCCAGGGGGGACTCGACGGGCGCATGCGCGGGACCTGCGAGCCATCGCTCGCCGCGCGGCTCGCCGAACGGCGCGACCACCAGATCCGCGTCGGCCGCTCCCGGACCGGGGGTCTCGACCGCCACCAGCACGCGCCCGTTCGCGCGCAGCGCGCGCGCCTCGAGCACCTGGAGCGGGCGGGCGACGTCGGCGACGACCGCGATCGCCTCGGTCGCGGCGCCGAGCACCCCGCGCAGCCCCGGCTCGCGACCGGGGGGCACGATCGACGTCGGCAAGCCGGCCGCTGCGAGCCAGGCCACCGTCTCGGCCTCGGGGGGCAGCACGAAGCGACAGCGCAGGCCGCGCGCCGCGAGCGCGCGCGCGAGCGCCCGCGCGCGCCGCAGCCGTCCCGGCTCCGCGCCCGAACCGGCCTCCGCCCAGACGACCGCGGTCATCGAACCTCCTTGCCGGCATCGCGCGCCGGCGACCGGCCGGAAACGCGCGCGCCGCCCGCGTCGGGCGCGAGCAGCTCGGGCTCGCGCAGGAGGAGGTCCCGCACCGCCCGCCAGCCGAAGACCTCGCCGGGCCGGTGGAGGCGGCCGTAGACGGCGCGTACGAACTCGAGGTCGCGCCGGTCGTCGACCGTCCAGCGCCGTCTGCCGAACGGCTCGGGAAACGGCACGAGCCGGCTAGGGAAGCGCTCGGGGTGCCGGCGGATGAAGGGCGTCACGTCCTCGCGCTCCGCGGGGAGCGCCGCCTCGAGGTGCGCGCGGCGCAGCGCCCGGGCGCTCACCACCTCGGTGTCGAGCCCTTCGGGGAACTCGCCGCCCAGCGCGACGTACGCCGTCGCCGGGACGCTGCGGTAGGCGGCCACGCACGCGTCGACGAGCTCGGGGTCGACCAGCGGACAGTCGCCGAGGATGCGGATCACGGGGTCGGCCTCGAACTGCTCGGCCGCGCCCGCGTAGCGGGCGAGCACGTCCCAATCGCTGCCGACGAAGCAGCCGATGTGCATCACCTGGGCGAGGAAGCGGATCGGCTTGTCCTCCGGCCGGTCGGTGGTGGCGACCGCGATCCCGCCGAGCGTGCGCGCCGCGCGCAGCCGCTCGACGATGCGCGCCAGCAGCGGCGCGCCGGCGAGGTCCTCGAGCACCTTGCCGGGCAGTCGGGAGGAGGCCATGCGCGCCTGGACGATCGCGATCGGGCGCCTCACCCGCCTCGCTCCCCGACGGTGATCCGCATGCCCCCCTACCCCGCGACCGCCTGCTCCTGCCCGCCGTCCGACCGCGCGGGCGGCCTCCGCACGGGCTCGCGCTCCCCGCAGAGCGTGCGCAGCTCCTCGCCATCGAGCCAACGGTCGTTCGTGTCGCTGGCGTAGACGAAGCCCTCGGGAACGGGCCGGCCGCCGCCGGCGGCGCCGAGGTCGTCGCTCCACCAGGGAAACGCCGGCTGGATCACGTAGTGGTCGTCGAACTCGACCGCCTTGCGCGCGTCCTCGGCGGTGATCATGACCTCGTGCAGCTTCTCGCCCGGGCGGATGCCGACCTCGTCGAGCGCGCACCCGGGCGCGAGGGCACGCGCCAGGTCGACGATGCGGACGCTCGGCAGCTTCGGCACGAAGATCTCCCCGCCGCGCATCTGGCGCAGCGCCCGGCCGACGAAGGACACCGCCTGGTCGAGCGTGATCCAGAAGCGGGTCATGCGCCGGTCGGTGATCGGGATGCGGCCGCTCGCGCGCAGCCGCCGGAACAGCGGCACCACGCTGCCCCGGCTCCCCATGACGTTGCCGTAGCGCACCACCGCGAGCTGCGTGTCGCCCGGCGTCGCGTACGTGTTGCCCGCGACGAACAGCTTGTCGGCGACCAGCTTGGTCGCGCCGTAGAGGTTGACCGGATTGGCGGCCTTGTCGGAGCTGAGCGCGATCACGCGCTTGACGCCGCGCTCGATCGCCGCGTCGACGACGTTCTGCGCGCCGACCACGTTCGTGCGCACGCACTCCCACGGATTGTACTCGGCCGCGGGCACCTGCTTGAGGGCCGCGGCGTGGATCACGACGTCGACGCCGTGGAACGCCCGCATGAGCCGGTCGCGATCGCGCACGTCGCCCAAGAAGAGCCGCAGCGCCGGATGGTCACCGAGCGCCTGGCGCATCTCGGCCTGCTTCCACTCGTCGCGCGAGAAGACGATCAGCCGCCGGGGGCGGGCGTACGCGAGGGCGGTGGCGGCGAAGCGCTGCCCGAAGGAGCCCGTCCCGCCCGTGATGAGCACGGACCGGTCGTCGAGGAAGTCCCAGCGCATGGTCCGCGGTCCGCGCCTGCAAGCCCGTGCCAGCCGGGGACGCGAACAACGCCGCGAAACCACGGGCTCGGGGGCCCGAGAACCTGTCTCGCGCGTCAAGCCGCTGACCGGCCGGCGGCGCGCGCATAGCCGGCGAGCGCGCGGCGGCCCGTGTCGAGCACGGCGAGCCGCTTGGCGAGCGCCGCCTGATGGGCGCGGGCGTGAGCGACCAGCGCCGCGTTTGCCTCCACCGCCTGCGCGGCGACCTCGGCCGACGCGCGCCACACCGAGCGCACGGATTCGGGCACCGGCCGGCCGGCGAGCCGCCAGGGGGCGAGCGCCGCGCTCACGGCGCGGAGCGCGTCCGTCGCCCGCTCCGTCCGGGCGGTCGCCTCGCGCAGCTCCGGAGCCGCGCCCGGGCTCGGATCGTCGCGCAGGACGCCAAGCAGGGCCTCGTAGCCGTGCGCGAGGTCCTGGTAGAGCAGGAGCTCGCGGGCGCTCAGGCGCAGCAGCTCGTCGTCGGCCATCAGGCGGGCAGGCCGGCGGCGGCCGGCCCCTCGACGACCTCGTGGAACGCCTCGGCGATCGGGCGGAGCACGCGGATCACTTCCTCGACGCGACGGACGCTGCGCTGCGCGTACGCCTTGGCCAGGTGGCCGAGCATGAACGTGTAGAGCCGTGCGAGGCGATCGGCGAGCGCGCCGCCCGCACGGTGGTCGAGGCTCGCGCGCAGCTCGCAGACGATCGCCTGCGCCCGGTGGATCGCCTCGCCGAAGGCCGCATCCTCACCGGCCGCGCAGGCCGTGCGCGCGCGCTCGAGGAAGGTGAGCCCGCCGTCGAGCACCAGCAGCAGGAGCCGCTTGCGATCGACGAGGGTCACCTGCGCCTTGGTGTAGGCCTGCACCGACATCGGGAGCCTCCTTCCTGCGCGCCCGGCATGCTCAACCGATCGTCGCCTTGATGAGCGATGCGAGAGCGTTCTGCTGTGACTGGAGCGTGCTCACGGTGGTCTCGAGGTTGTTGAACGCCTGCTGGAGCTGCGCTTGGTAGGCGTTGACCGCGTCCTGGCGCGTGGCGATCTGGTCCTGGAGCGCCTGGACCTGGGAGTTGAGCGTGTCGTTCTCCTGGGAGACGAAGCCGCCGGGGCCGGTGGCCTGGGTGACGAAGGCGGCGAGCTGGGAAGCGATGCCCGACACGCCGTCCGGCCCGGCGAGCACCGCGGCCACCGAGGCGGGGTCGGTCGCCAGCGCCTGCTGGAACTTGGTCGCGTCGAACGTCACCGTGCCGTCCTGCTGGGTGGCGACGCCGAGGCCCGAGAGGTTGACGAAGGAGCCGCTGCCGGCCACCGCGCCCGAGAGCACCGCGTGCAGCCGCGCGACGAAGTTCTGCGTGGTCGTGTCGAGCGCGAGGCTACCGATCTGGAGCGAGGTCTGGGGCTGGCTGTTGGGCTGGCTCGTCGAGGACGTCTGGCTCTGGGTCTCGCTGACCGTGGACTGCTGGTTGACGAACGACACGATGGCGTTGAAGGCGTTCACCAGCGCCTGGACGTTGTTCGTGATCGTCGCGACGTCGTTGCTCACGGTCACCGTGGCCGTCCCGGTCGACCTCAGGCTGAGCGTGACGTTGGGGATGACGTCGCCGAAGGTGTTCGACTCGCGCTGGAACGTCCCACCGAGCCCGCTCACCGTGAACTGCGCGTTCTGGCCCGCCTGCGTGGTCTGGACGAGCAGCGACGTGTCGTCGTGGACGATCGTGATCGTGCTGCTCGCGCCCGTGGCCGTGCTGCTCACCACGAGACGGTAGTCGGGGCTGGCGGTGGTGCCGAGGTTCACCGCCGACGCGGTCACACCGGCACCGAGCCCGTTGATGGCGGTGACGAGCTGGTCGAGCGTCGTGGTGCCGTCGACGGCGACGCTCTGCACGGGACCCGAGCCCACCTGGAACTGGAAGGTGCCCGGGCCGGTGGCGACCGTATTCGAGCTGGCGGCGAGCCCGATGCTCGAGGTCGCGGTCGAGCCGTGCGCGAGCTGTGTGACGTTGAGGGTGAGCGCACCGTTCTGGGCCCCGGTGCCCGCAGCAGCCGTGACCACCGTCTGGTCGCTCGACGTGGCGGTCTGCACCAGGACCCCGCTCGCCGTGCCGAGCGTTTGCGCCGCGGCGCCGAGGGTGGAGAGGTCGCCGGCGAGCGTCCCGATCGAGGACTGCGTCGCCTGCACGCCGGCGAGCTGCTGCTGGAGGAGGGTGACCGGCGCGCTCGCCGCCGCCACCAGCTGGCTGATGATCTGGTTGGTGTCGAGGCCCGTCGCCAGGCCGCCGACCGTGACCAACCCCGTGCTCGCCATCCCTGCGCCCCTCCCCGATGGTGCCCGGACCGGACGCGGGGGCGCCCGTCACCGGGCGCCCCCGCCGGAGTTCGGTCCCTAGCCGAGCAGCTTGAGGGCGAGGTTGGGAAGCTGGTTGGCCTGCGCGAGCACCGCCGCGCCGGCCTGCTGGAGCACCTCGCTCTTCGAGAGGTTCGCGCTCTCCGCCGCCACGTCGGCGTCGCGGATGCGGCCCTCGGCTTCCTGGTAGTTCTCCTGCGCGACCTGGAGGTTCGAGATCGCGGTGAGGAGCCGGCTCTCGTTCGAGCCGATCGTGCCTCGCGTCTGTGCGACGCTCGCGATACCCGAGGTGAGGAAGCTCAGCGCCGACTGCGCCGACTCCTGCGTCGACGCCGCGATGCTGGTCTGCGAGATCCCGAGGATGCCCGAGACCGAGCCGTCGACGCTGGTGAAGCTGATCTGCGAGTTCGCGCTGGCGTCGAGCCCGATCTGCAGGGTGACCGTCGTGCCCGCGCTGAGCAGCTGCACGCCGTTGAAGGTCGTGGTCGCCGAGATGCGCGCGACCTCGGACAGGAGGGCCGTGAACTCCTGCTGGATGGCGCTGCGCTGCGCGTCGCTCACCGTGCCGGTGGCCGACTCGGTCGCCAGCTCGCTCAGCCGGGTGAGGATCTGCGTGTCCGTGCCGAGCGCTTGCTCACCCACCGCCAGCGCCGACAGGCCGTCGTTCGCGTTGCGCACCGCCTGGCCGGCGACCTGCTGGTCGCGCTCGAGGCGGTCGGCGATGGCCAGCCCGGCGGCGTCGTCGGAGGCCTGATTGATGCGCAGGCCCGACGAGAGTCGCTGGATGGCCTGGTTGAGGCCCGACTGGGTTTTGTTGAGGTTGAACTGGGCGTTCAACGACGAGACGTTGGTGTTGATGTCCAGTGCCATGGGACCAATTCCTCCTTGACTTTACGAGCCGCGGGCCTCGTGATTTTGGGCCTGGATCCCTCCGGGCCCTCCCTGGCGGCCGTTCGTAGGACTGTATCGGGCGCGTGCGCAGTGAACTTGAATCCGCCGTGCCGAGGGCCACGCCCGCCGCCACGCCGTCCGTGCTAGAGGAGGCCATGGGCCCGCGCGAGGAGATCATCGCCGATTTCGCCCGGGGGTGCGGATTTCCGCACGCGGGCTGCGCCCCGCTGGAGCCCCTGGCGCGCGCCTCCTATCTGGAGGGCTGGCTCGCCGACGGGCGCGCCGGCGAGATGGCTTGGCTCGCCCGCCGTCCCGAGGAGCGCGTCGACCCGCGCCGCCGCTTCCCCTGGGCACGCGGCATCATTTGCCTGCTCCACCCCTACCGCCCGCCGCCGGCGCCGCCCGAGGACTGGCGCACCACGCTGCGCGGCCGCATCGCCGCCTACGCCGCCGGGACCGACTATCACCAGCGGGTGGCGGCTCGCCTGGCCGCCCTGGCGGACCGGCTCGCCGGCGCGTTCCCCGGCGCACGCTTCCGCGGCTACGTCGACACGGGGCCGCTCCTCGAGCGGGAGTGGGCGGCGGTGGCCGGGCTCGGCTGGATCGGACGCAACACGCTGCTCCTCCACCGCACGGCCGGCTCGTACTTCCTGCTCGCCGAGCTGCTCACCGACCTGGTGCTCGACCCGGTGCCGCTGCCGCCGGACCGCTGCGGCACCTGCACGCGCTGCGTGCGCGCCTGCCCGACCGCCGCCCTCGAGGCGGGCTACACGATGGATCCCCGGCGCTGCCTCGCCTACCTCACCATCGAGCACCGCGGCGCGATCCCGCCCGCGCTGCGGCCGGCGCTGGAGAACTGGGTCTTCGGCTGCGACGTCTGCCAGGAGGTGTGCCCGTGGAACGGCGAGGCGCGCGACGCCGCCGGGACGTCCGAGCTCACACCGCACCTGCCGGCGCTGCTCGCCCTCGACGCCAACGGCTTCCGCGCCCGCTTCGGCCGCAGCGCCGTCGCGCGCACCCGCCGCCGGGGGCTACTGCGCAACGCCGCGGTGGCGCTCGGCAACAGCGGCAACCTCGACGCGGTGCCCCCGCTCACGGCCGCGCTCGACGACCCCGAGCCCCTGGTGCGCGGGCACGCGGCCTGGGCGCTCGGCCGGCTCGGCGGCCGTCGGGCTCGCGCCGCGCTGGAGGCCGCGGCGCGGCGCGAGCCCGACGCCGAGGCCGGCGCGGAGATCGCAGCGGCGCTCGCCGGCGCCGAGCCCTCGGACGACGCGCGGCGCTGAGCGCCCCGCGGCGCGGGATCAGGCGAGCGGCTTCCCGCTGTCCGGGCACGCGCCGAGCGCGCCGAGCAGCCGGTCGCGGAGCGCGGCCGTCACGCGCTCGCGCGCGGCGCCGTCGGCGGGCACCGGGATGCGGCCGCCGGCGATCATGTCGTGCCCGCCCGCCGAGCGCGCGCCGAGCACGCGCTGGAGCAGGTCGCCCGCGTTGGCGTCGCGATCGGTGGTGCGGATGGAGCAGTGCAGACAGCCGTCGAACGTGCCCATGGCGACCGCCCACTCCACCTGGTCGAGGCGCAGGAGGAAGTCCGCGACCTCGGCCACCATGTCCGGGTACTGCACGTCGCCGAGGAGGGAGACCACGACCTTGTCGTAGAGCACGGCGCGCTCGATCGCGTCGCGGAACACCCGGAAGTACTCGCGCGGCACGCGCGCGTTCTCGATCTTCGCCAGGCGCCGCTTGTTGGCGTGCGGATAGAGAAAGTGGGCCGCCTCGATGTCCGCGGGCGTCGCCTCGCGCCCGAGGTCCTGCGTCTCGGCGGTGATGCCGTAGAACAGCGCGGTCGCGATCTTCCCGTCGACCTGTTGCTTCGACTCCTGCAGGTACTCGGTGAGGATGGTCGAGGTGGCCCCGTACTGGTCACGCAGATCGAGGAACGGCACGCCGGGGTAGTCGGCGTAGGCCGGGTGGTGATCGATGACCGCCGCCGGCACGATCCCGTCGGGCAGCGAGTTGTTCTGCCGGCCCGGCTGCGTGTCGACCAGCGCGACCCGCGTCTCGGGGCCGAAGGACACCTCGCCCACCGGGACCAGCGAGATGTTCAGATAGGTGAGCATCGCGCGGTTCTCGGCGCGGCCGACGATGCCCCCGAGCGCGATGTGCGCCTCCTTCTTCAGCAGCGAGCAGGCGAGGTACTTGAGCGCCGCGGCGCTCGCGAGCGCGTCGGGATCGGGGTTGTCGTGCGGCAGGATGACGAGCCGCCCCGGACCGTCGAGGACCGGGAGCAGCGTCGCGAGGACACCGCGAGCGGGGGTGGTCGCCATCGTGGGCTGCCGGCACGGCCGCGGCGTCTCGAGCCGGGCCGCTCGTGATTATGCCGCGCGCGCCGCCGCGCTGTCCACCCGGCGCGGCCGCGCGCGCCGCGACGAGCCTTCGTCGAGTGGCACCGGTGCCGGGCCTCTGCTAGCGTGCCAACCATGACCGCGCCGGTGGACCCGCAGCGCTTCTTCAGCGACCGCTTCGGCCTCTCCGACGCGGCCCTCGAGCGGGTGCTCGGCGCGGCCGTCGCGCGCCGCGCCGACTACGCCGACGGCTACTTCGAGTTCCGCGTGACCCAGACCGCCTCGCTCGAGGACGGCGTGGTGAAGAAGGCCACGCGGAACGTCCAGCAGGGCGTCGGCGTGCGCGTGCTTTCGGGTACGCGCACCGGCTACGCGTACTCCGACGAGGTGACGCTCGAGCGCCTCGAGCTGGCCGCGCGCACGGCGCAGCACATCGCCGACCGGGGCGCGGCGCCGGCCGCCGTCGCCGTGGCGCCCGCGCGCGCGCCGCACGACCTCTACCCGGTCACGCCGCCGCCCATCGACACCCCGTTGGCCGACGAGGTCGCGCTGCTGGCGCGAATCGACGCCGCTGCGCGCGCCGCAGGGCCGGCGGTGACCAACGTGATCGCGGGCATCGGCGTCGAGCACCGGGTGGTTCTGGTCGCGACCTCGGCGGGGCTCGTCGTCGGCGACGTGCGTCCGCTGATCCACCTGAGCGTCACCTGCATCGCCGAGCGCGGCGGCCTGCGCCAGCAGGGGACCTACGGGGGCGGAGGCCGCCTGCCCTTCGCCGCGCTCGGCGACGGGCGGGCCGAGCGCTTCGCCCGCGAGGCCGCCCGCCAGGCGCTCGTGAACCTCGACGCCGTCGAGGCACCCGCCGGCGCGATGACGGTCGTGCTCGGCCCGGGCTGGCCGGGCATCCTCCTGCACGAGGCCGTCGGGCACGGCCTCGAGGGCGACTTCAACCGCAAGCGCACGTCGGCGTTCGCCGACCGCATCGGCACGCGGGTCGCCTCCGAGCTGTGCACGGTCGTCGACGACGGGACGCTGCCCGGGCGCCGCGGCTCCCTCAACGTCGACGACGAGGGCACGCCCACGAGCCGCACCGTGCTCATCGAGAAGGGCGTGCTGCGCGGCTACCTCCAGGACCGCCTCAACGCGGCGCTGCTGGGCATGCCGCTCACCGGCAACGGGCGCCGCGAGAGCTTCGCCCATCCCCCGATGCCGCGCATGACCAACACCTTCATGCTCGCCGGCGAGGAGGCGCCCGAGGACATCCTGCGCTCGGTCGACCGCGGTCTCTACGCGGTGTCCTTCGGCGGTGGCCAGGTCGACATCACGAGCGGCAAGTTCGTCTTTTCGGCGAGCGAGGCCTACTTGATCGAGGGCGGCCGCGTGACCCGTCCGGTGAAGGGGGCGACGCTCGTCGGCAACGGTCCCGACGTCCTCACCCGCATCACGCGGGTGGGGGCGGACCTGCGGCTCGACGAGGGGATCGGGACCTGCGGCAAGGACGGCCAGTCGGTGCCCGTCGGCGTCGGGCTGCCGACGGTGCGCGTCGACGGCCTCACGGTGGGCGGCACGCGGGCGTGAGCACGGAGCCCGACATCCGGGCGGTCGCGCGCGATCTGGTGGAGCGCGCGCGCGCCGCCGGCGCGCGCGCGGCCGACGCGGTCGTGGGCGAGAGCGACGGTCTCCACGTCGGCGTGCGGCTCGGCGAGGTCGAGAAGCTCAGGCGCGCGCGCGAGCGGCGCGCGGGATTGCGCGTCTTCGTCGGCGACTCGACGGCGATCGTCTCCACCAGCGACCTCTCCCCCGCGGCGCTCGCCGAGCTGGCGGGGGACGCGTGCGCGCTCGCGCGGGCGACCGCGCCCGATCCCCACGCCGGGCTGCCCGACCCGGCCGACCTCGCTGCGGAGCCCCCCGACTTGGGGCTCTACGATCCCGCCGTCGAGCGCCTCGAGCCGCCCGAGGCGCTCGCGCGCGCGCGCGCGGCGGAGGACGCCGCACGCGCCGCGGCCGCGGAGATCACCAACTCCGAGGGGGCCGAGTTCGGCTGCGGCGGCGGGCGGGTGGCATACGCCTCGAGCCACGGCTTCGCGGGTGCCTACGCCGGCTCGAGCTTCAGCCTGTCGGTCGTCCCGGTGGCGACGCGCGACGGCGCGATGCAGCGCGACTGGTGGTACACCGCCGGGCGCCACCTGGACACGCTCGACGCGCCCGCCGACGTCGGGCGCGAGGCGGCGCGGCGCGCGGTACGCCGGCTCGGCGCGCGCCAGGTCGCCACCCAGGAGTGTCCGGTGGTCTTCGAGGCCGAGGCGGCGGCGAGCCTGCTCCGCCACCTGGCGGGCGCGCTCGCCGGCCCGGCGCTCTACCGCCGCGCGTCCTTCCTCCTCGGCCGCCTCGGCGAGCGTATCGCCGCGCCCGCGGTGACGGTCGTGGACGACCCGCTCCAGCCCGGGGGCCTCGCCTCGCGCCCCTTCGACGGCGAGGGGGTCGCGTCGCGCCGGCTCACGGTGGTCGAGGCGGGCGTGCTCAAGAGCTACCTCCTCGACTCCTATGCGGCCCGCCGCCTGGGCCTGCGCACGACCGGCCACGCGACCCGCAGCGCGGGCGACGCGCCGAGCGCCGCCCCGAGCAACTTCTTCCTCACGCCCGGCCCGCACCCGCCCGAGTCGATCGTCGCCTCGGTGCGCGCCGGGCTCTACGTGACCGAGCTGATCGGCTTCGGCGTCAACCTCGTGACCGGCGACTACTCGCGCGGCGCCGCCGGCCTGTGGATCGAAGGCGGCGAGCTCACGCACCCGGTCGAAGAGGTGACCATCGCCGGCAACCTCCTCGACATGCTGCGCAACGTCGAGATGGTGGGCACCGATCTGCGCTTCCGCTCCGCCTGCGCCGCGCCGACCCTCAAGATCGCCCGCATGACCGTGGCCGGCCGCTGACGCGTCCCCTCACTCGTCCTCGTCCTCCTCGTCGTCGTCCTCGTCCCAGTCGTCCTCGTCGTCGAAGTCTTCATCGTCCTCGACGTCCTCCTCATCCTCGTCGAGGACGTCGTCGTCTTCTTCCTCGCGACCGCGGATGGGCGCGTCCCAGCGTCGGTTCGACATGTATGCCTCCTGCTCGGGCCCCTCACAGCACATTCGCCTGCACCTGTCCATCCGGCGCCGCCTCGATCTGGAAGCCGAGCGCCGTGATCATGTCGCGGGCGGCGGCGTGCGCCTGGCCCGGCGTCGTGAGATAGCCCTCGACGAAGATCGAGCTCGCGGCGAAGAGCGCGAGCCCCTGCGCCGCGCCGAGGCAGCGCTCGCGCCCCCCGGCGGCGCGGATCTCCGCGCGTGGGCTGGTGAGGCGAAAGAGCGCGAGCGCACGCAAGCAGCGCCCCGGCGGCGGCGGGGGACGATCGGCGAGCGGCGTGCCGTCGATCGGGTGGAGGAAGTTCACCGGCAGCGAGGTGACCGCCAGCGCGCCGAGCACGCCCGCGACGTCGATCAGGTCGTCGTCGGTCTCGCCCATGCCGACGATCACCCCGGAGCAGGCGTGCAGCCCGGCCCGCCGCGCACCCGCCACGGTGGCGACCCGGTCGTCCCAGGTGTGCGTGGTGCAGATCGCCGGGTAGAAGCGCCGGCTCGTGTTGAGGTTGTGGTTGACGAAGTCGACGCCCGCCGCGCGCAGCTCGCGGGCGGCGCCCTCGCCGAGGATGCCGAGCGACACGCACAGCTCGAGATCGGGAAGCTCGGCGCGGATCGCGCGCGCGGCGCGCGCGAAGTGGGCGACGTCGGCCGTGCTCGGCCCGCGCGCGCTGGTCACCATGCAGTAGCGGCGCGCGCCCGTCGCCGCGGCGCGGCGGGCGGCGGCGACCAGCTCGGCGACCGATTTCAGCCGGTAGCGGGGGATGTCGGCGTTGGAGACGGCCGACTGCGAGCAGTAGCCGCAATCCTCGGGGCAGAGCCCGCTGCGGGCGTTGCTCAGCACACAGAGCTTCACCGCGCGGCCGAAGTGACGATGCCGCACGGCGAACGCGGCCCACAGCACCGCGGCGAGCTCCTCGTCGGGGCTCGCCATGAGCGCGCGCGCCTCGGCCGGCGGCAGCGGCTCGTCGGCGAGCGCGCGCTCGGCGAGCGGTCGATACCGGCCCGCGCGCGCGAGCGCCGTCGCGGTGTCCGTCCGGCTCACGTCCATCGGCGGCCTCCCTAGCCCGCGGGCCGGCCTTTGGCAACGGCCCTTCGGCCGCCGCGGCGGTTGCGTCGGTCGCACCCGGCGTGTACCAAGGACCATGACCACCGCCGCCGCCCTCGCGGAGGCGCTCGCCCCGCTCGGCGACCCAACCTACACCCCGGCGCGCTGCGCCGCGCTCGCGGACACGATCGCGGAGATCACCGCGCTCAAGCGCGCCCGCAACGCGGTCGTGCTGGCGCACAACTACCAGCGCCCGGAGATCTTCCAGGTAGCCGACTTCGTGGGCGACTCGCTCGAGCTCGCGCGCCAGGCCACGCGTGTCGACGCCGAGGTGATCGTGTTCTGCGGCGTGCACTTCATGGCCGAGACGGCCAAGATCCTGAACCCCACTCGCCGGGTGATCCTGCCCGATCTGCGCGCCGGCTGCTCGCTCGCCGACAGCGTCACCGCCGAGGAGCTGGCCGTCCGGGCGCAGGAGCTGCGCGCCGCCTACCCCGACCTCGTGGTCGTGGGCTACGTGAACACCACCGCCGACGTGAAGGCGGAGTGCGACGCGTGCTGCACCTCGTCGAACGCGGTGCGCGTGGTCGAGGCGTTGCCGAGCGAGCACGTGCTGTTCCTGCCCGACCGCAACCTCGCCGCCTACGTCCAGTCGCAAACGCAGAAGACGATCATCGCCTGGGAGGGCAACTGCTACGTGCACCAGCAGATCACGCCCGAGCAAATCGCCGCGGTGCGCCGCGCCCTTCCCCGCGTCAAGATCCTGGTCCATCCCGAGTGCCGCGCCGACGTGCTCGCGCTCGCCGACGCCGTCCTCTCGACCAGCGGTATGGTACGCTACGCCAAGGAGAGCCCGGCCGACGAGTTCCTGATCGTGACCGAGTGCGGGCTCTCCGATCGCCTTCTGCTCGAGGTGCCAGAGAAGCGGTTCTACAAGAGCTGCAAGCTCTGCCACTACATGAAGATGATCACGCTCGAGGGTACGCGGGACGCGCTGCGCAACCTCGGCCCCGAGGTCACCGTCCCCGAGGACGTGCGCGTCCGCGCCGAGCGGGCGCTCACCCGCATGCTCGAGCTGGGCGGCTGAGGCGGGGGCGGCGCAGCCCTTGCCCCTTCGGGCCGCCGTCGCTATAGGCCCGTCGAGCATGGCCACCGCGACTCGCACCCGCCGCCCGGTCGCGGCCAAGCGGGCAGCCCCCCCGCGCGTCTGGCAGCTTCTCGTGCTCGACGCGCTGCGCACGTGGGCGATCCCCGGCGCGGCGGCCGCGGTGATCCTCGTGGCCGCGGGGCTCTCGGCCACCGAAGTCGTGCTGCCGGCCCCGGCCCTCGCCGTGGCGATCGGCGCCGCGCTCGTCCTCCTCCTCCACCTCGCGGAGCAACCGCTGCTCGCCGAGGGCGCCATGGCGCGCGAACGGGCGATCGGCGCCGCGGTCGCGGTGGTCTGGTTCGCGCTGTGCTACGCGCCGTTCCACACCCGGCTCTTCCCCGGGGCGCCGCTGGTCGCCGACGCGCAGATCGGACCGGGCGGGAAGGGGCTTCCGCTGACCATCCCGGCCGACGGCCACCGCACGATCGACGTGCTCGTCGAGGGGCGGCTCGCGCAGGCGCCCAACGGCGCGGCGGTCCCGGTGCAATACACGCTCACGCTCGAGGATGCGGATCACCGTGTCCAGACCGTGAGCGGCAGGTTCGAGGAGACCCTCAAGACCCAGCGCCTCGGGCGCCGCGGCCAGGCGGTCGTGCGCCAGACCCATGGCGCCGAGCGGAAGATCATCCCCAACGCCACCGGACGCGACCTCACGGTGACCGCCGTCACCCTCGAGCCCGAAGACGCCCCGCCGCTGGCGCTCTGGGCCTACGCGCACCCGCTGCCGGGACCGGTCGTGCTGGCCGCGCTCGCCGTCGCCCTCCTCGCCGCGGCCATCGCCTTCGACCGCCGCCCCGCGCTCGCGGCCACCGACGGCGCGCTCACGTACGCCACCGCCTCGGTGCTGGGGACGGCCGTCGTGTTCTGGACGAGCAACGCCGTGCAGCCGGACTTCCGCACGCTCATCGGAGCGGGGATCTTCGGAGGTCCACTCGGGTTCGGCCTCGGCGCGCTCGCGTGGTGGATCGCCAAGCGCGTTGCCCCACTCCCCCGCTGACGGAGACGCCCGACCGCGCCGCCTGCTCCTCCTCGGGGCGGCGAGCGTCGGGTTCGGCCTGCTCGTGCTGCTCGTGGCGCTCGCCGACGGGCGCGCGCTCCTCCAGACGGTTCGCGGCGCGCCGCCGGCGATGCTCGCCGCGCCGATGGCGCTGACGCTCCTCTCCTACGGCGCCATGGCGCGCTCCTACCAGGGGATCGCGGACGCCGCCGGCTCGCGGCTCTCCTTCCGCACCTGGCTGCGGCTCACCTTCGTGTCGAACACCGCCAACTACGTCGTCACCAGCGCCGGGCTTTCGGGCTTCGCCGTGCGCATGTTCCTGCTCGCGCAGCAGGGCGTGCCCTCGGGACGCGCCGTGCTCATCTCGCTGGTGCAGACGTTCCTCACCAACGTGACGCTGCTCTGCTTCATCCTCGCGGGCTTCGTGTCCCTGGTGAGCCGCCGCGAGCTCACGGGCGCGCCGCTGGTCGCGGCGACGGCGGTGGTGGTCGCCTTCGGGGCGCTGCTGGTGCTCGCCGGCGTGCTCGTCGCCCACCGCCCGCTGCGGCGGCGGCTGCTGCGCCGGGGCACGCACCTGGTATACGGCCTGCTGCGCCGCGTGGCGCCGCGGCGGGCGCCACGGCGCGCCCGGCTGTGGCGCTTCCAGCACAACCTCGACGAGGGCATCGAGTTCCTGCTCCGGCGCAAGGACCGCATGCTCGCCCCGGCCGCGTGGATCACGCTCGACTGGTTCCTCACGCTGGCCATCCTCTGGGTCGCCTTCCGCGCCGTCGGCCAGCCGATCGGCATCGGGCTGGTGCTCGTCGGGTTCGGCGTGGGGCTCCTCCTCTCGCTGGTCTCGTTCGTTCCCGGCGGGCTCGGCATCATGGAGGGCTCGATGGCCGCCGTGTACGTGAGCCTCGGCGTCCCGCTCGAGCGCGCGGTGGTCGCCGTGCTCATCTTCCGGGTCGCCTACTACGTGCTCCCGCTGCTCGTGAGCGTGTTCCTGTTCCACGGGCTCATGCGGCAGGTGACGCGCCGCGCGGCCGAAGCGGCGCGCGTTTGACAGCCTGCACCCCGGCCGATATGCGTCCGCCATCTATGGTGCGGGCGGAGGGGGCACGTGCCGCGCAGGCCGGCATGCGCCCGAGTGCCCTGCCGCCGGCCGTGGCGACAGCCGTCGACGCGCTGGGCGCGATGGCGTACCTGGCGCGCGACGCGGTGCGCTGGACGGTGCGGCGCCCCCCGGAGTGGCGGCTCGTCCTCGACCAGCTCGAGCAGATCGGCTGGCGCTCGCTCTCGATCGTCAACTTGAGCACGCTCTTCACCGGGATGGTGCTCGCGCTCCAGCTCGGCACCTACATGGAGCGCTTCGGCGCCAAGATGTTCGTGTCGCGCATCGTCGGCATCTCGCTGCTGCGCGAGCTCGGCCCCGTGCTCACCGCGCTCATGGTGGGCGGCCGCGTCGGCGCGGGCATCACCGCCGAGCTGGGCTCGATGGCCGTCACCGAGCAGGTCGACGCGATCCGCGCGCTCGGGGCGAGCCCCGTGCGCAACCTCGTCGTGCCACGCCTGCTCGCGATCCTGCTCATGCTGCCGGCGCTCACCGTCATCGGCAATCTCGTGGGGGTGCTCGGCGGGCTCCTGATCAGCGTCACCGAGCTGCACGTGAGCGCCGACTTCTACGTCAACTCGCTGCTCCAGGTGCTGGTCGTCAACGACGTGGTCTCGGGCATCGGCAAGTCGTTCTTCTTCGCGTTCTTCATCGGCCTCATCGCCTGTCACAACGGGCTCGCCGTGACCGGCGGCGCCGACGGGGTCGGCCGCTCGACCACCGCGACCGTGGTCGCGGCCTCCACCACCGTGCTCATCTCCGACTTCTTCCTGACCAAGCTCTTCCTTGCCGCGTGAGCGCCACCGCCTACATCCGCTGCCGGGCCGTCGCGAAGAGCTTCCACGGCAAGGCCGTGCTCCGCGGGGTCGACCTCGACGTGCATCCCGGCGAGACCCTGGTGATCCTCGGGGGCAGCGGCAGCGGGAAGAGCGTGCTGCTCAAGCACATGAACGGCCTCCTGCGGCCCGAGGGCGGTGAGGTCGAAGTCGACGGCCAGGCCCTCGGCGCCCTCGACGAGGACGGGCTCGTCGGCGTGCGCCGCAAGGTCGGCATGCTCTTCCAGATGAGCGCGCTCTTCGACTCGCTCACGGTCGGCGAGAACGTCGCCTACGCGCTGCACGAGCACCGGGTGTGTCCGCCGGCGGACGTGCCCGCCCGCGTGCGCCGCGCGCTCGAGATGGTGGACCTGCCGGGCACCGAGGTGCTCATGCCCGCCGAGCTGTCGGGCGGCATGCGCAAGCGCGCCGCCCTCGCCCGCGCGCTCGTGCTCGAGCCGCGCGCCCTGCTCTACGACGAGCCGACCACCGGCCTCGACCCCGTGGTCGCGGCGAAGATCAACCACCTCATCCGCGACCTCCAGCGCCGCCTCGGGCTCACCTCGGTGGTGGTCACCCACGACCTCGCGAGCGCCTTCCTCGTGGGCGACCGCATCGCGTTCCTGCACGAGGGGCGCATCCGCTTCGCCGGCAGCATCGAGGAGGCCCGGCGCACGACCGATCCCTTCCTCCACGAGTTTCTCACGGCGGCCTGACCATGGCGAAGCAGGCGAAGGTCGGGCTCCTGGTGCTGGCCGCCCTCGTCGTCTTCATGATGACGATCCTGACCCTCGGGCAGCAGCAACATCTCTTCGAGCGCAAGGTGACCTACGAGATCCACTTCGCGCGCTCGAACGGGCTCCAGCAGGGTGCGCTCGTGAGCCTGAGCGGCGTGAGCGTGGGCTCGGTGTCCGACATGCGCTTTCCGGCCGACCCGGCGGCGCGCTACATTCAGGTCACGGTCGAGGTGAACAGCGACGTCGCGCCGCGCATCCGCGAGAACACGCTCGCCAGCATCCGGACCTTCGGCCTGCTGGGCGACCGGTACGTGGAGCTCACGCCGGGGACGACCGAGGCTCCGGCGCTCGAGCCGGGCGGGATCATCCCGTCGATCGATCCGATCGACTACGAGGCGCTGTTCGGCCAGAGCGGCGACATCGTGACCAACATCGCCGAGGTCACCGCGCAGCTCAAGGACGTGCTGGGCTCGATCCAGCGCGGCGAGGGGCTGCTCGGCGCCATGCTCCGCAACAAGGAGATGGGCGAGCAGACGCTCGCCGACCTCGAGCGCACGATGGCCAACCTGCAGAGCACGAGCCAGTCGCTGGCGAGCATCCTCCAGCGCGTCGACCGCGGCGAAGGCATCGTCGGCCACCTCGTGCGCAACACGCCCGAGGGCCGCCGGCTGCTCGCCGACGCGGCGCACGCGGCACGCGCGCTCGATCAGCTCGCCGGCCGCCTGAGCCGTGGCACCGGCGCCCTGCCGCGGCTCTTCGAGGACCCGCGCTTCGGCCAGCGGGCGCTCGGCAACCTCGACGCGGCGCTCGCCGACCTCGCCGCGATCGCCGACAAGGTGAACCGCGGCCAGGGCACGCTCGGACGCCTGGTGAACGATCCGCGCCTTTACGAGGAGGCGGAAGGCTTCGTCGGCGGGGCCCGCTCGAGCTTCCTGCTGCGGCTCCTCGGGCTGGGGGGCAGCAAGCCGGCCCCGCCGCAGGCGGGCTCGCCGTGACGATCCACTGCCCGCGGTGCCGGACCCGCTACCGGCTGCCGGCCCGCACGCGGCACGGGGCCGACGTCACCTACCGGTGCGCGCGCTGCGGGCTCGTATTCCACGCCGACGCCCCGGCACCCGAGCGCCGCCGGCCGGCCCCGCCCGCGCTCGACGACGAGGACGACGAGGCGGGCTTCACCTTGGGCGACCCGGAGGACGCGGCGCCCGACGACGCGCCGCAGCCTTCCCCCCGTGCGGCAGGAGAGGAGGTCCGTCCCGTGACCACGCCCGCGCGCTTTGCGCTGCGCGCCCTCACCGTCGTCACGCTGGGGTACGCGGTGCTCTCCATCTATCTCTACACGCACCCGGGCACGGCATCCGGGATGCTGGGGCGCGTGCCGTTCCTCGGCCCCCGTCTCACCGAGGCGCCCATGAGCCCCGACAGCATCCAGCTCGCCGACGTGCAGGGCGCCTACCAGCGCGTGCAGAACGACGAGCTCGTGTTCGTGATCTCCGGAGTCGCCATCAACAACTCACGGGTCGCGGTGCGCGGCATCCAGATCGAGGGCCGCATCGCCGGCGCGCGCGAGCAACGGCAGGTGATCTTCTGCGGTACCGCCCCGCGTGGCGTGGAGGACCTCTCGCCGCGCGAGATCGGGCTCCTCCAGACCCTCGAGCCTCCCAAGGACTGGGCGCTCGGCCCCGGCGAGCAGACGAGCTTCCAGATCGTGTTCGTCCAGCCGCCGACCGACCTGAGGGAGCTCTCGGCCGAGGTGGTCGCGGTCCAGGGCCGGCGACGCCGCGCCGGCGCTCCCTTCGCGCAGGAGGCGGCGGCCCTGCTGCGCTGAGCGGTCAGCCCTCGCGCTTCTTCGCGGGGGCGTCCGAGCCGTCGGGCGTGACGTCGATCTCCGGGGGCTCGCGCAGGCCCTTCTTGAACGCCTGCACGCCTTTCCCGAGGCTGCCCATGACCTCCGGAAGCCGCCCGGCCCCGAAGACCACGAGCACGATGACGAGCACGACGAGAAGCTCGCCCATGCCCATGCCGAACATTCGTCGTATGATATGGGACGCCGGCCACGGGAGCAAGCGCGATTGCGGCGCCGGACGCCCCTTCCTATACTCCCGCTCCCCCATGCTGCGCACCTACCGGGCGGAGTACGAGCGCCTCCTGCCGCTGGTCGAGAAGCCCGGACGCTACCTCGGCGACGAACGGGGCGCGATCCGCAAGGACCTGGGTCGCACCCCGCTCCGCTTCGCCCTCGCCTTTCCCGAGGTCTACGAGGTCGCGCAGTCGCACTTGGGTCTCCAGATCCTCTACGAGATCTTGAACCGCCGTCCCGACGTCGCCGCGGAGCGCGTCTACGCGCCCTGGCCCGATCTCGAGGCGCTGCTGCGGGCGCGGGGGCTTCCGCTCGTCTCGCTCGAGAGCGGTCTTGCGCTCGCCGACTTCCACGTGGTCGGCTTCAGCCTCCAGTACGAGCTCACCTACACGAACCTGCTCACGATGCTCGAGCTGGGTCGGGTGCCGCTGCGCGCCGCGGCGCGCGGCCCGCGCGACCCGCTGGTGATCGCGGGAGGCCCGTGCGCGTTCAATCCCGAGCCGCTGGCGCCCTTCCTCGACGGGGTGCTCCTCGGCGACGGCGAGGAGGCGATCGGGCAGATCGCGGACGTCGTGCGCGGCTGGGACGGTGGCGACCGCCGCGCGCTGCTCGCGGCGCTCGCCGCCGTCCCCGGGTTTTACGTGCCGGCCCTGTTCGCGCCGCGCCACCGGCCCGACGGCACGCTCGCAGAGGTCGTCGCCTGCGACCCCACGCGCCCGCGGGTGGCCAAGCGGGTCCTCGTCGACCTCGACGCGTTCCGGCCGCCGGCCGAGCCGATCGTCCCCAACATCGACGTCGTGCACGATCGTGCGAGCGTCGAGGTGATGCGCGGCTGCGTGAAGGGCTGCCGCTTCTGCCAGGCGGGCTACGTCTACCGCCCGCTGCGGGAGCGCAACCCCGAGCGGGTGGCGGCGGAGACCGCCGCGCTCGTCGAGCGCACGGGGCACGAGGAAGTCTCGCTGCTCTCGCTGTCGACCGGCGACTACAGCGGCGTCAATCCGCTCCTGAAGGCGCTCATGGACCGGTTCGCCTCGGCGCGGGTGGCGGTCTCGCTGCCCTCCACCCGCGTCGATGCGCTGTCGCCGCGCATCCTCGAGCAGATCCGCCGCGTCCGCAAGACCGGCTTCACGCTCGCGCCCGAGGCGGGTACGCAACGGCTCCGCGACGTCATCCAGAAGGAGTACCGCGAGGAGGACCTGCTCGCCGCGGCACGCCTCTTCGCGGACCTCGGCTGGCGCAGCCTCAAGCTCTACTTCATGATCGGGCTGCCGAGCGAGACCGAGGAGGACGTGCGCGGCATCGCCGAGCTCGCGGAGCGGGTCAAGCGGGCGGCCGCGGGGCGGCTCAAGGTGACCGCGAGCGTGTCGACCTTCTCGCCGAAGCCGCACACGCCGTTTCAGTGGGCCGGCCAGCTCGACCTCGAGCAGACGCGCGCGCGCCAGGCGTTGCTCCGCCGCGAGCTCGGCCGGCGCGGGATCGAGTTCCGCTGGCACGACGGCCGGCTCACCTTCCTCGAGGGCATCCTCGCCCGCGGCGACCGCCGGCTGGCCCCCGTGCTCGAGGCCGCGCAGCGCCGCGGCGCGCGCTTCGACGGCTGGTCGGACCACTGCCGGTTCGACCTCTGGCTCGAGGTGCTCGCCGAGCACGGCCTCGATCCGGCCTTCTACCTCCGCCGCCGGCCGCTCGACGAGGTGCTGCCCTGGGATCACCTCGACGCCGGCGTCAGCAAGCGCTTCCTCCGCCAGGATCTCGCGCGCGCGGTCGAGGGCCGCCTCACCCCCGACTGCTCGATCGAGCGCTGCACGTACTGCGGCGCCTGCGACTTCCGCCAGGTGCGCAACGTCGACTACCACCTCGCCGGCGCGAAAGGTGGTGACCACCGCGGGGGCCGCATCGCGCGCTGGGCGGAGGCGCTCGTCGCCGGCGGGGAGGGTGCGGCCGCCTGGGAGACGCGCGCGTGGCACGAGGGGCGCGCGCGCCTCCGCACGCGCCGGCCGCACGCGCCCGCGCCGCGGCCGGCGGAGACGACGCCGCTCCCGGCGACGCTCGCGGCGATGGTACGGGCGCCCGAGCCGGGCGAGGGGAACGCCGAAGAATGGCTGGGCGCCGTGCCGTCGTCGCTCGCGCCCGAGGTCGCCGCGCCCGCGGTGCAGCGGCTGCGCCTCCGCTACCGGAAAGTCGGCGCCGCGCGCTTCCTCGGCGGGCGCGAGCTCGGCACGGTGTTCCTCCGCGCGGCGCGCCGGGCGGGACTGCCGCTCGCCTTCTCGCAGGGGCATCATCCGCTCCCACGGCTCGCCTTCGGCCCGGCGCTGCCGCTCGGCACCTCGAGCGACGACGAGTACGTCGACCTCGAGCTGGCCGAGCCGCGGGAGCCGCAGACCGTCGCGGCGCGGCTCGCCGCCGAGCTGCCCGACGGGCTCGCGCCGCTCGGCGTGACCGAGGTGCCGCGCTCGTCGCCGAGCATCGAGCAGGACGTCGCCGCGTTCGCCTACGACGTCGACCTGGCCGGCCTCGACGCGCCGCCGTGTCCCGAGGCGATCGCGGGCGCCGTCGCTCGCTTCGCCGCCGCAGCTTCCTTCCCCGTCCGCAAGCGCGCCCGGGGCGGCGAGCGCACGGTCGACGCGCGCCGCTTCGTGCGCCGCCTGGCGGTCACCGGCCCGACACGCCTCGCGATCGAGATGGCCGCCGGCCAGGACGGCACGCTCAAGCCGGAGGTGTTCCTGGGCGAGCTGCTCGGTCTGCCCCCGGACACGCGGCCCGCGCTCCGCGTCCACAAGGTGGCGACGCAGTTTCGCGGCGGCGAGGCCCCGGCATAGTGGCCGCCGGCAAGCAGATTCTCATCAACGTCGCCCCCTGGGAGACCCGCGTGGCCGTCCTCGAGGACACGACGCTGGTCGACCTGTGGATCGAGCACCGCGGCGAGCAGGGCATCGCCGGCAACATCTACAAGGGGAAGGTCGTGCGCGTGCTCCCGGGCATGCAGGCGGCCTTCGTCGACGTCGGGCTCGAGAAGGCCGCCTTCCTCCACGTCTCCGACCTCGGGGCTCCCGACGCGCTGCCGCCCGAGGTGGTCGCCGAGGCCGGCGGCGAGCCGTCCGAGCTGCTCGAAGCGACCCCGCGCCCGCCACGCGACCCGCGGCCGATCGAAGCGCGGCTCGCCAAGGGCGACGAGGTGCTCGTGCAGGTGGCGAAGGAGCCGATGGGCAGCAAGGGCGCGCGGGTGACCGCCGACATCTCACTGCCCGGGCGCTACCTCGTCTACATGCCCGGTACCCATCACCTCGGCATCTCCCGGCGCCTCGAGGATCCCGTCGAACGCGACCGGCTGCGCGCGATCGTCGAAGCCGAGCGCCCCCCCGAGGGTGGGCTCATCGTGCGTACGGCGTGCGAAGGCGCGACCAAGAAGGAGATCCACGACGACGTCCGCTTCCTCACGCGCCTGTGGGAGAAGGTGAAGCGCACCGCCGAGCAGGCCGTGGCGCCGGCGCTGATCCACCGCGACCTCGATCTCGTGCTGCGGACCATGCGCGACCTCTTCACCAGCGAGGTCGAGCGCCTGGTGATCGACACGCCCGAGGATCACGCGCGCGTGCTCGACTTCGCGCGCGCGCTCATGCCGCGGCTCGCCGGGCGGGTGCACCTCTACCAGGGCGCGACGCCGCTCTTCGAGCAGCACGGCATCGAGGCGAAGATCGCGCGCGCGCTCGAGCGGCGGGTGTGGCTCAAGTCGGGCGGCTATCTCATCTTCGACCAGACCGAGTCCCTCACCACCGTCGACGTCAACACCGGGCGCTACGTCGGCAAGAAGGACCAGGAGGAGACGATCCTGCGCACGAACCTCGAGGCGGCACGCCAGGTCGTGCGCCAGCTCCGGCTGCGCAACATCGGCGGCATCATCGTGATCGACTTCATCGACATGGAGTCCGCCGCCAACCGCAAGAAGGTGCTCGACGCGCTCCAGGAGGAGACGCGCAAGGACAAGGCCCGCTCGACCGTGCTGCGCATCTCGGAGCTCGGCCTCGTGCAGATGACCCGCAAGCGCACCCGCGAGAGCCTGGGGCAGCTGCTCACGACTCCGTGCCCCCACTGCCAGGGCAGCGGGCGCGTGCGGTCGGCCGAGGCGCTCGCACACGAGGCGTTGCGGCGGGCGCAGCGCGCCGGGGCGGGCGCGGCGGACGGCCGCGGCATCGTCCTGCACGTGCATCCGGAGGTGGCGGAGTTCCTCGCCGCCAACCGGCGGCGCACGATCGACGCGCTGACGGCGATGCTCGCACGGCCGGTCGAGGTCGTGGCGGAGGCGGCGTTCGGACGCGAGCAGCTCGAGGTGGTGGTGGGAGCCTAGCGCCGGACGCGTCCGGGGCGCATGGCGGCCACGGGCACCGCGGTCCGCCCGTCGAGCACGAGGTCGGCGACCGCGTCGGCGGTGATCGGCGCGAGCAGGATGCCGCTGCGGTAGTGGCCGGTAGCGTAGACGAGCCCGGGGAGGTCGGGCGCCGGACCGAGGAGCGGCAGGTGATCGCCGGTCGCCGGCCGCAGGCCCGCGTACGCACGCTCGACCGTGAGCCCGGCCAGGCCGGGCACCATGGAGAGCGCCGTGGCGAGGATCGCGCTCGCCGCGCCGGCGGTGACGCGCTTCTCGAATCCCGCGTGCTCGAGCGTGCTGCCGGCGAGGACGCGCCCGTCGCGCCGCGGCACGAGGTAGCCGCGGCGCGAGTACACGGGCCGCGGGAGCATGCCGGGCGCGCCGCGCAAGACCACGATCTGGCCGCGCACCGGGAAGACGCGCGGCGGCATCACCCCCGCCGGCAGCCCGAGCGTGCCCGCCCACGCGCCGGCGGCGTTCACGACGACGGGCGTGGCGATCGCGCCGGCGCCAGTCTCGACCCCCGTCACCCGCCCCCGGCGCGCGCGCACGGCCAGCGCGGGGGTGTGGGCCAGCAGCGTCGCACCGGCCCGCCGCGCCGCCAGCGCCGCCGCGGCGACGAGCCGCTCGTTGTCGACCGGGTGGTCGTCGACGAAGTGGAGGGCCATGCGGACGCCCGGCGCGAGCCCGGGGACGAGGCGGCGGGCGGCGGCCGGAGCGAGCCGCTCGACGCGCAGCCGCTGCGCCCGCTGCCAGCGCGCCCGTGCCGCGAGCACGCGCGCGTCGGCGGGACGGAGGGCGACGTAGACGATTCCGCGCCCGCCGTACTCGGCGTCGATGCCGCTCTCCTCGGCCAGCGCGGCGACCCAGGCGCGATAGCGCGCACGGCTGAGCACGCCGAGCCGCAGCAGCGGACCCGGCCCCGGGCTCTCCGCCTGCGGCGCGACCATGCCGGCTGCGGCGGCGCTCGCCTCCGCCCCCACCTCGCCGCGCTCGACCACCACCACCCGCGCGCCGCGACGCCCGAGCTCGCGCGCGACCGCACAGCCGATCAGGCCGCCGCCCACCACCACGACGTCGGCAGTCCGGATCACCCGGGCACGATAGCGGGCCGCCCGGCCGGGCGCCAACCGCCGCAGGCCTCAAGTCGTCGCGGCCGCCAGCCGATGATGGGGCGTGGTGGAGCGCGAGCGGGGCGCAGAGCCGGCCGGCGGGATGCCGGGGGACGGCGAGACGGACGCTTCGGCCTGGCAGCCGGCCTACCGCGCCGAGACCGACGGCATCGTGCGCGCGCGCATGCCGCTCGCCGCGGCGCTCTTCCTCCTCTTCGTGGGCAGCGCCGTGGTGCTCGAGCTCGCCGCCGATCCGCACCGCGGGCCGGCGGCGGCTCTGTGGTACGGGCTCGAAGCGCTCGCCTGCCTGCTCGCCGTCGCCGCCTGCCGCGCGCTCTCCGGCCGGCGCATCGGCGTGGCGATCGCAGCCGGGCTGGCGGCCACGCTCGCCCTCCTCATGGACGCCTACCAGGCGAGCGTCGCCGGCAACGTCCAGCGCCTCGCCATGGCCGACGTCACGCTGCTCATGGGCGTCGCGGTGCTGCTGCCGTGGGGCGCCTGGGCGCAGCTCGCCGTCTCCGTGGCGGCGCTCTCGGGCTTCGCCGCCGCAGCGCCCGTCCTCCCGGCCGCCGACGACCGGAGCTTCGCGGCCCTCGCGCTGCTCACCGGGGCCGTCGTCTCGATCTGCGGCGCCCGCTTTCTCGACCGCTACCGCCGCCAGGCCTTCGCCGACCGCCGGCGCCTGGAGCACGCCCGCGGCCTGCAGCAGGAGGAGGCCGAGGTCGCCGCCGCCCTCGTGCGGATGACCGAGGCGCTGGGTGCCCACCTCGACTCGCCCAACCTGCTCGAGCAGGCGAACCGGATGGTCGCCGCCGAGCTCGGGTGCGACTGGTGCCGCACCCGCCTGCTCGACGAGCAGCGACAGGCCTTCGTCCTCGCCGCCACCGCCGGCTCGTCGCCCGAGCTCGCCGACACGCTGGGGCGCTTCGAGCTGCCGCTCGGCCGCCTGCCGTTCCTCAACGCGCTCCGCCCCGGCGAGGTGCTCGAGATCGCCGATGCGGACCGGCAGACGCTGCTGCCGCCCCACGTGCTCCACCGCATCGGCATCGCCTCCTCGTTGACCACCCTCATCACCCGGGGACCGCGCACCGTCGGCTTCCTCGCCGTCGGCTACCGCGAGCGCTGCGGCCCCTTCACCCCCCGCCAGCGCCGTTTGCTCGTCGGCATCGCGGGCGCCCTCGCCGTGACGCTCGAGAACGCGCGGCTGATCGCCGAGCTGCAGGCGGCGAGCCGGCTCAAGTCCGAGTTCGTCTCGACGATGTCTCACGAGCTGCGCACGCCGCTCAACGTGATCAGCGGCTACACGGACCTCTTGCTCGACGGCTCGTTCGGGGAGCTCAGCGTGAGCCAGCGGGACACGCTCGAGCGCATCCGGCGCGGCGGGGTCGAGCTGCTCGAGCTGGTGAACGCGACGCTCGACTTGGGACGCCTCGAGACCGGCCGCGAGCGGGTCGTGCTCGAGCCCGTGTTCCTCGAGGCGCTCTTCGCCGAGCTGGCGCTCGAGCTCGAGCCGCTGGTCGCTCCCGGGGTGATGGTGCGCTGGGAGAACCCGCTCGGCGCCCGCCCCGTGCTCACCGACCGCACCAAGCTCAAGACCGTCCTCAAGAACCTCGCCAGCAACGCGCTCAAGTTCACGACCCGGGGCGCGGTCACGGTGACGGCGGTCGAGGGGCCCGAAGGCACCATGACGTTCGTCGTCCGGGACACCGGCATCGGCATCGCGCCGACGGACCTGCCGGTGATCTTCGAGATGTTCCGGCAAGCCGACGGCTCGACGACGCGCCGCTTCGGCGGCGTCGGGCTCGGCCTCCACATCGTCAACCGTCTGCTCGATCTGCTCGCGGGCACGATCCAGGTCGAGAGCACGCCCGGCGTCGGCTCGACGTTCACGATCACGCTCGAGATGCCGCGCCTGCCCACGGCGCGCGCGGCGGCGCCGTAACAGCCCGCGTGTTCACGCGCGCCGCGACGTGCTATGGGTCGTGCGTTGACGTCGGATGTCCTCGCGATGATCCTCGCCGGCGGCGAGGGCAAGCGCCTCCACCCGCTGACGCGCGATCGCGCCAAGCCCGCCGTGCCGTTCGGAGGCCGCTATCGCATCATCGACCTCGTGCTCTCGAACTTCGTCAACTCGGGCATCTTCAAGATCAACGTGCTCACCCAGTACAAGGCGGGCTCGCTCATGCAGCACTTGGCCCGCGGCTGGCAGCTCGCGCAGCAGCTCGGGCACTACGTCGCCCCCGTGCCCGCCAGCCAGAACGTCGGTCGCCAGTGGTTCCTCGGCAGCGCCGACGCCGTCTTCCAGAACCTCGACCTGATCGAGAACGAGCGCCCGCGCTGGGTCTGCGTCTTCGGCGCCGACCACATCTACAAGATGGACGTGCGGCAGATGGTCACCTTCCACGCCGAGCGCGGCGCCGACGTCACGGTCGCCGCGATCCCCGTCCCGGCGGCGGACGCGCACCGCTACGGCGTCGTCGAGTGCGACGCGGAGCGGCGCGTGGCGGGCTTCGTCGAGAAGCCCGCCACGGCGGGGGACGCGACCGGCACGCGGCTCGCGTCGATGGGGCTCTACGTGTTCACGACCGAGGTCCTCGTGGACGCCGTCCGGCAGGACGCCGCCCGCAACGACTCCACCCACGACTTCGGTCGCGACATCCTGCCGCGCGCCGTGCAGACGCACCGAGTCTATGCCTACGACTTCTCCACCAACACCGTGCCGGGCATGAGCGAGGCCGAGCGCGGCTACTGGCGCGACGTCGGCACGATCGACGCCTACTGGCGGGCGTCGGCCGACCTCGTGTCGGTCTCGCCGATCTTCAGCCTCTACAACCCGACGTGGCCGATCTACTCGGCCTACTACCCGAGCCCTCCGGCCAAGTTCGTGTTCGCCGACCGCGAGCGCAATCGCATGGGCATGGCCACCGACTCGATGGTCTCGGAGGGGTGCATCATCAGCGGCGGGCACGTCGACCGCAGCATCCTCTCGCCGCGCGTGCGCGTGAACAGCTTCTCGATGGTGAGCGAGTCGGTGCTCTTCGACGACGTGGAGGTCGGCCGCCACGCGCGCATCCGCCGGGCGATCATCGACAAGAACGTGGTGGTGCCGCCGGGTACGAGCATCGGGTTCGATCTCGAGGCCGATCGCCGCCGCTTCACCGTGAGCGAAGGCGGCATCGTGGTGGTGCCCAAGGGCATGCCGCTCGACTGAGCCGTCCGTCTACCCGCCGAAGCCCTCGGGCGGATGCCGCCGCAGCTCGCGCACGAAGGCGAGCGTCTGCATCGAGCGCATGCGGTCGACGTAGACGATCCCGTCGAGGTGATCGCACTCGTGCTGGACCACGCGGGCATGGAAGCCCGCTGCGGTGAACCCCAGCCGCCGGCCGTCGCGGCCCCAGGCCTCCACCCGCACGCGCGTGCGGCGCGGCACCTTGCCGCGCAGGTCGGGGAGGCTGAGACATCCCTCCCAGTCCTCCGCCTCGTCGTCGGTGAGCGGCGTCACCTCCGGGTTGATCAGCACGGTGAGCGGCACGCTCTCGGCCTCGGGGTAGCGCGGATTGGACTCCACGCCGTAGACCAGGATGCGGCTCGACACGCGCACCTGGGGCGCGGCGAGGCCCGCCCCGTCGTACTCGGCCATGGTCTCGAGCATGTCGTCGATCAGCCGCTGCACCTCGGGCGCGCCGATGCCCTCCGGCGGGACCGGCGCCGCGATCCGGCGCAGCACCGGGTGTCCGAGCTGGGCGACCCTGAGAACCGCCATGCTCCCGTGTTGGCAGACGGCCGCGGCCGCCGCAAGCCGATTTGACCGCGGGGCCGCCGCGCTCTAAGCGTCTGCCGACGCCGTGCCCTCCCTCGTCCCCGCCGATGCCGTGCTCGCGGCGGCCTGGGCCCTCGTCGCGCTCGACAACGCCCGGCAGGAGCGCAGCGAGCCGGAGGCGCGCGCGGCCTACGGCGAGGTGGTCGCGGGCTGGCGGCGAGTGCCGGCGGCGCTGCGCGCCCTCTACGTCGCGGCCACCGCCGCGGCCGTGGTCCTCGTCGAGCGGCGCACGGGACGCTGGACGGGCCCCGCGCCGCTCACGGCCGCGGGCGTGGTGCTGGCCGCCGCCGGCGCGGCGCTTCATTTGCGCGCGCGGCGCGTCCTCGGGGCGCTGTGGTCGGACGTGATCGCGGTGCGGGCGCGACACGAGGTCGTCGACCGCGGGCCCTACGCGGTCGTCCGCCATCCGCTCTATCTCGGCATCCTCCTGCTCGCCTCGGGCACGCTCTGCGCCCACCCCTCGCCCGCCACGGCCTGCGTCGCGGTCGGGATCGGCGCGGGGATGGCGATCAAGATCCCCCTCGAGGAGCGCGCGCTCCGCCGCGCGCTCGGAGGCGCCTACGCGCGCTACGCCGCGCGCGTACCGGCGCTGGTTCCGCGCCTCAGGCGCGGCAGGCCCTGATCACTTCGCGCCAGGCCGCCGCCTCCGCCTCCGTGCGGCCGCCGAGATGGTAGAAGGCGAGCCGATCGATCACCCCCGCGTACTTCTGCCGGATGCGGCCGGGCAGGTCGTCGTAGGTGCCCTCGACCGCGTAGACCTGCAGCATCTCGTCGGTGATGAGCCCGGCCATGCCCGCCCAGTCGCCCGCAGCCGCCTTCTCGTTGAGGCGAACGGCGGTCTCCCCCCAGCCGTGCGCCTCGAGGACGCCGGCGTAGGTGCGCGTCGAGGCGTAGAACGCGATCTGCTGGCGCACCGGCCCCTTCGCGCGCTCGACCGCGTCGCGGTCCCCACCGGTGATCACGAACGCGGTGGTGGCGAGCGCCACCGCGCTGCGCGCGCGCCCGGCCTTGCGCAGGCCCGCCTCGAGGTTCGGCAGCACGGTCTCGCGCACGTACTTGATCGAGTGGAACGGGTGGAGGTGAAAACCGTCGCACAGCTCGCCGGCGAGACGGCACATGTAGGGGTTCAGGCCCGAGACGTAGATCGGGATGTGCGGCCACGCGAGCGGCGGCGGGCTGAAGAAGGGCGTCATCAGGCTGAAGCGGTAGTACGTTCCCTCGAAGCCGGGCCGCACCCCGTTCTGCCACACGTCCCAGATGTGCCGGATGAGCTGCACCATCTCGCGCAGCCGGGGGCCGGGGGCCGTCCACGGCGTCGAGTAGCGGCGCTCGTTGTGACCCTTCACCTGCGTGCCGAGACCGAGCACGAAGCGGCCGCACGAGGCCTGCTGGAGGTCCCAGGCCATCTGGGCGTGAACGAGCGGGCTGCGCGGGAAGGCGACCGCGATGTTCGTGCCGATCGTGAGCCGTTCGGTGGCGGTCGCGGCGACCGCGCAGGGCAGGTACGGATCGTGGCCCGCCTCCGCGGTCCAGAGCCCGTCGTAGCCCGCCGCCTCGGCCTCGGCCGCCTGGCGCGCCACGTCGCGCAGGTCGCTCGTCATGATCCCGGTGTCGATCAGCATGCGCTCCCCTACCCGCCGGCCTGCACCCGGCGCAAGCGCACGGGCGTCCCGTCACCCGCCGGCGAGCGCCTCGAGCGCGGTCACCAGGGCCTGCGTGCCGAGCGCGCCGCCGCCGCGGGCCTCGACCGCCGCGAAGAGCTGGTGGACGAGCGCGGTCGCCGGCAACGGCACGCCGAGGCGCGCGGCGGCGGCGAGCGCGAGCCGCAGGTCCTTCTGCTGGAGACGCACCATGAACCCCGGGGCGAAGTCCCGCCGCTGCATGCGCGGCGCCAGGTTGGTGAGCATCCACGAGGCCGCGGCGCCGCCCCCCACCGCCTGCACGACCGCACCGGGATCGAGGCCGGCGCGCGCGGCGAGCACGACGCCCTCGGCGACCGCGGCGAGCGTGACCGCCCCGATCACCTGGTTGACGAGCTTCGTCGCCTGGCCCTGCCCCGCGCCGCCCATGTAGGTCGCCTGGCGGCCGATCGCGGCGAGGATCGGGCGCGCCCGCGCGAAGGCCGCCGGGTCGCCGCCCACCATGATCGAGAGCGTGCCCGCGATCGCCCCCTGCTCGCCGCCGGACACGGGCGCGTCGAGGAGGGCGACGCCGCACGCGGCCGCCCGCGCGGCGAGCGCGCGCGCGGCGTCGGGGGCGATCGTGCTCGTGTCGATCACGAGCAGCCCCGGGCGCGCGCCGGCGAGCACGCCGCGCTCCCCCTCGAGCACCTGCTCGACGTCGGGCGTGTCGGGCAGCGACGTCACGACCGCGTCGACCTCGGCGGCGAGCGCCGCGGGCGCGTCCGCGGCCGTCGCCCCCTCGGCGACCAGCGCCTCGACGCGCGCGCGCGTGCGGCCGTAAACGACGAGCGCGTGGCCCGCGCGCAGGAGATTACGCGCCATGGGCGCCCCCATGATGCCGAGGCCGATGAACCCGATGCGCATGCACCCTCCTACGAGAACGCGCGGAAGGGAAGGTAGATCGCCGCGGCGATCGCCGCGCTGCAGGGGATCGTGAGCACCCACGCGATCACCACGTTGCGGGCGACGCCCCAGCGCACCGCCGAGAGGCGTCGCATGCTGCCGACGCCGACGATCGCGCCGGTGATGGTGTGCGTCGTGCTCACGGGAATGCCGAAGCTCGCGGAGCCGACGAGCGCGATGGCCCCCGCCGCCTCGGCGCAGAAGCCGCCGATCGGCTGCAGCGCGGTGATCCGCATGCCCATCGTGCGCACGATCCGCCAGCCGCCGAAGAGCGTGCCGAGCGCGATGGTGAGATGGCAGAGGAGCACCACCCACGTGGGCACGTAGAACGCCGGGCCGAGCCGGCCGGAGGTGAAGAGCAGCACGGCGATGATGCCCATCGTCTTCTGGGCGTCGTTGGTCCCGTGGCCGAGGCTGTACGCAGCGGCCGACAGGAGCTGGAGGCGGCGGAAGAACCGGTCGACGAAGGTCGGCGTGGCGCGCGCGAACAGCCATAGCGCCACCAGCATGAAGTAGGCGCCGAGCACCAAGCCGATCAGCGGCGAGACAACGATGAACAGCAGCACCTTGAGCAAGGCGGGCACGATCAGCACGCCGAGACCGCCCTTGGCGACTCCGGCGCCCGCGAAGCCCGCGATCAACGCGTGCGACGAGCTGGTCGGGAGCCCCCAGTACCAGGTGATGACGTCCCACAGGATGGCCGCGGCCAGGCCGGCGAACACCACCGGGCGGTCGACGGCGTCCGGCGTGACGATCCCCTTGCCGATCGTGGTCGCGACCGCGACCCCGAAGCCGAACGCGGCCACGAAGTTGAAGAACGCGGCCCAGGCAACCGCCATCCGGGGCGTGAGCACGCGGGTCGAGACCACGGTCGCGATCGAGTTCGCCGCGTCGTGGAAGCCGTTCATGAAGTCGAAGGCGAGGGCGACGAGGATCAGGAGGACCAGGGCGAGCATGCGGGCGACGCGGACCCGTGCGCTCAGGCGTATTCGAGGGCGACGCCCTCGATCACGTTCGCGACGTCCTCGCAGCGGTCGATCGCCTCCTCGAGGTACTCGTAGATCTCCTTCCACTTGAGCACGTGGATGGGATCGCTGCTCTCGTCGAACAGGCGGGCGACGGCGCGCCGGAGAAGCTGGTCGCCTTCGTTCTCGAGGCGATTGATCTCGGTGCAGTGGGCGATCAGCGTCGAGCGGTCGCGGAGATCGCGGAGACCGTGGACCGCAGCGCCGACCGCGTCGACCGCGCGCCGCAGCACCTCGGCCAGCTCGCCGGCCTCGGCCTCCATCTCGACGATGCCGTAGAGCCAGATGCGCTCGGCCGAGGCGTACACGAGATCGAGCACGTCGTCGAGGCGGGAGATCAACCGATGGATGTCGCCGCGGTCGAGCGGCGTGATGTACGTCGAGTGCAGCCGCTCGATCAGCCGGTGGGTGATCTCGTCGCCCTGGTGCTCGACGTCCTTCACCCGCTCGGCCTGCCGCTGCGGGTCGGCACGCTCCCGGACCATGGCCGCGAGCAGCGCGGCCGCCTCGCGCGTGCAGGCCGCGTGCTGCTCGAACAGGTCGAAGAACTGCTCGCCGTCGCCGCCGGGGAGGAGCCGGGCGAGGAGGTTCCGCCGGGGAGACACCGCCATGGGGGGCGCCATAGCACAGCACCGGACGACCTCCTAGCCGCCCGGAAGCCGCTCTTCATCCCGGCGTCACGGGACCGTAACATGCCCGCGGTACACTGCGCCTGGAGGCTTGGCCATGCGGAGATCGAGACGGATGCTGCTCGGGGTCGCCGGGGTGATGGCCGCCGGCGCGCTCGCGGCCCGCGCCGCCACCCTGGTGAACGGAGCCGGCGCGACCTTTCCCTACCCCATCTACTCGAAGTGGTTCGACGAGTTCCACAAGCGCAGCCCCGAAGCCCAGATCAACTACCAGTCGATCGGCAGCGGGGGAGGCATCCGGCAGATCCTCGAAGGGACCGTCGACTTCGGCGCCAGCGACGGGCCCATGACCGACGAGCAGCTCGCGCAGGCCAAGATCCCCCTGCTCCACCTGCCGACCGTGCTCGGCGCCGTCGTGCCGGTGTACAACGTCGCGGGAGCCGGGACCCTCCACTTCACACCGGAGGCGCTGGCGGGTATCTACCTCGGGACGATCACGCGCTGGAACGACCCGGCGATCGCATCCACCAACCCGGAGACCAAGCTGCCCGACGCCGCCATCGTACCCGTCCATCGCTCCGACGGGAGCGGAACGACCTACATCTTCGTGGACTACCTCTCCAAGGTGAGCCCCGAGTGGGCGCGCCGCGTCGGGCGCGGCACGTCGGTCAACTGGCCCGTGGGCCTCGGCGGCAAGGGCAACGAGGGCGTAGCCGGGCTCGTCAAGCAGACGCCCGACGCAATCGGCTACGTCGAGCTGATATACGCGCTCCAGACCAAGCAGCCGTACGGCGACGTGCGCAACCGGGCCGGGCACTTCGTGGCGGCGAGCCTCGCGAGCGTGACCGCGGCGGCCGACGCCGCGGCGGCGAACATGCCGGCGGACTTCCGCGTCTCGATCACCGATCCGGACGGACGCGATGCCTACCCGATCGCGAGCTTCACCTGGCTCCTCATCCCGACCCGCATCGCCGACCAGGACAAGGGACGCATCCTCCGGCAGTTCCTCGACTGGATGCTCGGCGAAGGCCAGAGCTTCAGCTCCGGGCTGGGCTACGCGCCCCTGCCGGCGTCGGTGATCGCCCTCGAGCGCAAGGCGGTGGAGCGGATTCAGGTCGGGTCGTCGTAACGATGGAGCAAGCCGGCGCAGCCCTCCCCCCGCCCGGGGGTCGCATCCGCCCTGCCCTGGCCTTTCGGCCGGCGCCGGTACCGCCGCTCGCCGCTCGCCCCCTCGAGCCGCTGCTCGTTCGCTCCGGGGGGCGACGGTGGCGGATCGGCGATCCCGTCTTCCGAGGTCTCGCCGCGGGCTTCGGCCTGTCGGTCGTGGGCATCACGCTCGTCATCGCGCTCGTGCTCTTCCGGAAGTCGGCGGCCGCACGGGCTACCTTCGGCTGGGCGTTCCTGTGGACGTCGGTCTGGGACCCGGTCTTCCTCCGCTTCGGCGCGCTGCCCCTCGTGTACGGCACGCTCGCCACGTCGGCGATCGGGCTCGCCCTCGCGGTGCCGTTCGGGCTCGGGGCGGCCATCTGTCTCGCGGAGCTCCTCCCGCAACGCGTCGCCGACCCGCTCACCTTCCTCATCGAGCTCCTGGTCGCGGTGCCGAGCGTGGTCTATGGGCTGGTCGGCATCTTCGTCCTGGTCCCGGCCATGCGCGCCCTCACCACCCCGATTGCTGCCACGTTCGGCTGGATTCCGCTCCTCGCGGGCCCCACGTACGGCGTGGGCATGCTCACGGCGGGGGTGATCCTCGCGGTGATGATCGTCCCGTTCATCGTGGCGGTGTCGCGCGAGGTGCTGCTCGCGGTGCCCCAGTCGCAGCGCGATGCGGCCCTGGCGCTCGGCGCGACGCGCTGGGAGACCGTCCGCCAGGTGGTCCTCCCGTACGCGCGCTCGGGCATCGCCGGGTCCGTGGTCCTCGCGCTCGCCCGCGCCCTCGGCGAGACGATGGCCGTCACCATGGTGATCGGCAACCGTCCGGAGATCGCCGCCTCCCTCTTCGCGCCGGCGTACACCATGGCCGCCGTGCTGGCCAACGAGTTCACCGAAGCGACGAGCAACCTCTACCTCTCCGCCCTGATCGAGGTGGGGCTGGTTCTCTTCGGGATCACGCTCGTCGTGAACGCCCTCGCGCGCCTGCTCATCCCGCCGGAGGTCGGGCGCGCGTGACGGCGCACGCGCGGCGGCGCCGCCGGGTCGACCGCGTGATGTTCACGCTGGCCAGCCTGGCGACCGCCCTCACGCTGGGCGTCCTCCTCTTCCTGCTCGGATACCTCGCCTGGCAGGGCGCGTCGTCCGTGTCGCTCACCTTCTTCACCCGGCTCCCCGCCCCCGTCGGCGAGTCCGGCGGCGGTATGGCGAACGCGCTGGTGGGCAGCTTCAAGCTGATCGCCCTGGCGGCGCTGGCCGGCGTCCCCGTCGGGTTCCTCGGCGGCGTGTACCTCGCCGAGTATGGAGGTGGCAGCGTCGGGTGGCTCGTCCGGTACGCGGCCGACGTGCTCAACGGCGTGCCGTCGATCGTCGTGGGCATCACGGTGTACGCCCTGGTGGTCGTGCCGATGGGGCACTTCTCGACGCTTGCCGGGGGGATCGCGCTCGGCCTGATGACGATACCCGTCACGCTGCGAACGACCGAGGAGTTCCTGCGGCTGGTGCCCACCTCGCTCCGCGACGGCGCCCTCGCGCTCGGGGCGCCGCGCTGGGTGACGATCGTCCGCGTGGCGATTCCCGCGGGTCTGCGCGGGATCGCCGCCGGCATCCTCCTCTCGCTCGCCCGGGTCGCCGGCGAGACCGCACCGCTGCTCTTCACCTCGTTCAGCAACCGGTACTGGAGCCCCGGCGTCGGCCAGCCGACCGCCTCGCTCCCGGTGATGATCTTCACCTACGCGATCTCGCCGTACGACGAGTGGCACCGCCAGGCGTGGGCGGCGGCGCTCGTGCTGCTCGCGGTCGTGCTCGGGTCGAATCTGCTCGCGCGCGCGGCCCTCGGTCGGGGCCGCCCGGCGTGACGGAGGCCCCGATCAAGATCACCGTGCGCAGCCTCGGCGTGCGCTACGGGAGCACCGTCGCACTCGAGGACGTGTCGCTCGACGTGCCCACCAACCGCGTCACGGCCCTCATCGGCCCCTCGGGCTGCGGCAAGTCGACCTTCCTGCGTTGCTTGAACCGCATGAACGACACCATCCCCGGCGTGCGCATCACGGGCGACGTCCGCCTCGACGGCGAGCCGCTCTACGCGGCCGACGTCGATCCGGTGGCGCTGCGCCGGCGCGTCGGCATGGTGTTCCAGAAGTCGAACCCCTTCCCGAAGTCCATCTTCGACAACGTCGCCTTCGGCCCGCGGGTGCACGGGCTCCGTGACCGCGTCCGGCTGCACGAGCTGGTCGAGCGGAGCCTGCGCCAGGCCGCGCTGTGGGACGAGGTGGCCGACCGGCTCGACCGCCCGGCGCTCGACCTCTCCGGCGGGCAGCAGCAGCGCCTGTGCATCGCGCGCGCCCTGGCCGTGGAGCCCGAGGTGATCCTCATGGACGAGCCCGCCTCGGCGCTCGACCCGATCGCGACGGCGAAGATCGAGGAGCTGATCCACGAGCTCAAGATGCGCTATACGATCGTGATCGTGACCCACAACATGCAGCAGGCGGCGCGCGTTTCCGACGTGACCGCGTACTTCTACCTCGGGCGGCTGATCGAGTGCGGTCCGACGGAGCGGCTGTTCACCAACCCGGACCGGCCCGAGACCGAGGACTACATCACGGGGCGGTTCGGCTGATGCCGCAGCACACCGATCGCGCCTACGAGCAGGCCCTCGACCAGCTGCGGACCTCGGTCCTCGAGATGGGAGGCCTGGTCGAGGACCAGATCGCGCAGGCCGTGCGCGCGCTGGTCGACCGCGACCCGGCGCTCGCCCAGGCCGTCGTCACCCGCGACCACACGGTCAACCGCCTCGACGTCGAGATCGACGACCTCTGCATCAAGCTCCTCGCCCTGCATCAACCCGCGGGCCGCGACCTCCGCCTCATCACCACCGCGCTCAAGATCACCACCGACCTCGAGCGCATCGGCGACCTCGCCGCCCACGTCGCCGAGCGCACCCTCGAGCTGGCCGCCGAGCCGGCCCTGAAGCCCTACATCGACATCCCCCGCATGGCCGACCTGACGCGCGACATGCTGCACCAGAGCCTCGACGCGTTCGTCCGCGAGGACAGCGACCTCGCGCTCAAGGTATGCGCCGCCGACGACGGCGTCGACAAGCTCCACGAGCAGGTCTTCCGCGAGCTGCTCTCCTACATGGTCGAGGACCCCCACACGATCAGCCGCGCGATGCGCCTCCTCTTCGTGTCCAAGGCCCTCGAGCGCATCGGGGACCATGCGACCAACATCGCGGAGATGGTGATCTTCATGGCGAAGGGCCGCTCGATCCGCCATCTCGACCGGCTCCCGCGCGAGCTGTAGCGCCGGGAAGGACGACGCGCACGGTCGTCCCCTGGCCGACCGCGCTCGTGATCGCGAGCTGGCCGCCGTGCGCCTGCACGATGTGCTTGACGATGGCGAGCCCGAGGCCGGTGCCTCCCAGCTCGCGCGAGCGTGCCTTGTCGACGCGGAAGAAGCGCTCCGTGAGCCGCGGGAGGTCCTGCGTCGGGATGCCCACGCCCGTGTCCTCCACCACGATCTCGACCGTGCCCGGCGACTCGGCGGCGGCCGCGCGCACGCTCACCGCGCCCCCGGGGGGCGTGTACTTGATGGCGTTGTCCACGAGGTTGATCAGCACCTGGCGCAGCCGGTCCCCATCGGCGTGCACCGGTGGCGTGCCGGGGGCGACGTGCGCCGACACCTCGACCCCGCCGGCGGCGATGCGCGCGGCCAGGATCTGGAGCACGTCGTCGACGACCGGCCCCACGGAGACCGCCGCGAGCCGCAGCGGCGTGCGCCCGAGCTCGAGGTCCGAGAGCGTGAGCAGGTCGTCGATCAGGCGCCCGAGACGCTCGGAGTGCCGGTCGATGACCGCGAGGAAGCGCCGCGCGGTCTCCCGGTCGTCGCCCGCGGGCCCGAGCAGCGTCTCCGCATAGCCCTTGATCGCGGTGAGCGGCGTGCGCAGCTCGTGCGAGACGTTGGCGACGAAGTCCCGGCGGATCACCTCGAGGCGGCGCAGCTCGGAGACGTCGTGTAGGACCAGGACGAAGCCGAAGGGCGCGCCGTCGGCCCCGTGCAGCCGCGCCGCGTTCACCTGGAGCGTCGGCCCGTCGCCGCCCGCCAGGGTCACGTCGCGGGACACGGCGTCCCTGGCCGCCCCGAGCTCGCGCGGAATCTCCGCCAGCGCCGGATCGCGCGTCAGCTCGAGCAGCGGGCGGCCGCGCCCGTCGGCGCCGGCGGGCACCGCCAGGAGGTCGCGTGCGCGGGCGTTCATGAGCACCACTCCCCCCGTGAGGTCGGTGACCACCACGCCCTCGACCATCCCGCGCAGGATCGCCTCCAGCCGCTCCTGCTCGACCCGCAGCGCGGCGATCGTCGCCGCGACGCTACGGGCCATCTCGCCGAGCTGCGCCTCGAGCAGCCCGAGATCGTCGGGACGCTCGGCGGCCAGATAGGGCGGCGCCTCGCCGGCCGCGAGCCGCGCGGCGAAGGCGACCAGCCGCTGGATGCGCCGCAGCATCCGCCGCGAGAGGACGACGGCGGCCACGAGCCCGAAGAGCGTGGCCGCCAGCACCCCGACGAGCAGGAGCCGTCGCAGCGTGGCCACCCGAGCCGCCACCGTCGTCAGCGGCACCGCCGCGCGCACCACACGCGCCGCTCCCGCGTCCTCTTGCCGGTGGGCGACGTAGAGGAGCTCGGCGCCCACCGTGCTGCTATAGCGCACGCTGCGTCCCGTGCCGGCCGCGAGCGCCGCGCGCACCTCCGGACGGTCGGCGTGACTCTCGAGCGCCGCCGACGCGCGCGTGGACTCGCCGAGCACGCGGCCGTCGGCGGCGATCACGGTGAGCCGCACCCCGAGATCGCCGGCGAGGCGCGCGCAGGCCTGGTCGAGCGCCGCGCCGCGGGCCCAGGGCAGGGCGTCGGCCGCGACACGGGCCTCCGCCAGCAGGCGCCGGGCGAGGAGGTCGGTCTCGTGCCGCTCGAGGGTCACCTCGACGTAGGGCACCGTGAGCGCGACGACCCCGGCCAGCGCCGCGAGCGTCGGCGCGAGAAACTGGAGAACGAGGCGGCTACCCTTCCAGCGCGTCGGGGTTGAACTTGTAGCCCACGCCGCGGACGGTGACGATGAGCTCGGGGCTGGCGTCATTTCGCTCGATGCGCTTGCGCAGCCGCCGGATGTGCACGTCCACGGTGCGCGGCTCCACGTGTACGTCCTGCCCCCAGACCAAGTCGAGCAACTGGAGGCGATCGTACACCCGGTAGGGGTGCTGCAGGAAGAACTTGAGGAGCTCGAACTCGCGCAGCGAGAGGCTTGCCGGCTCCCCGTCGAGAAACACCTCGTAGGTGTCGAAGTCGGCACGCAGGCGCCCGCGCTCGAACACCTCGTGCGGCGGCGGGACGTCCTCGCCGTGGCTGCGGCGCAGGACCGCCCGTACGCGGGCGACCAGCTCGCGCGGGCTGAACGGCTTGGTGATGTAGTCGTCAGCGCCGAGCTCGAGGCCGAGCACGCGATCGACCTCCTCGGCCCGTGCCGTGAGCATGATGATCGGCAGCGCGCGCGTCACCTCCGCGCTCCGCACCCGGCGGCACACCTCGAGACCGTCGGTGCCGGGCAGCATCAGGTCGAGCACGACCAGGGCTGGTCGCTCCGCGCCGATCTGGCGGATCGCCTCCTCGCCGGTGTCGGCCTCCCGCACGACGTAGCCCTCCTGCTCGAGGTGGAAGCGCACGAGCTCGCGGATGTCCTTCTCGTCCTCGACGACCAGGATCGTGCGCTTGAGAGCCACGGATGACCCAGGAGTCGTATCACGTCGAACGTTACCCGCCGGTTACGGCGGCGTGAAGCTCGCTGAGGCGCGGGTCCCGGACGGATAGCTCGGGGCCGCCCGGACGGCAAGCGCCGCCGGGACCCTGCCTTGACTGCGGCCAGCCCCATGGGAAAAGAGAACGCCATGCCACGCCGGGAAGACGAGGCAGAGGGTTCGATCGAGGCGACGTCCTGGCTCGTGCTGCGGCACACGCCGGTCGAGGGCCTGGGGCTGCTCGGGAACGTGCTCCGCGATCAGGGCGTGCATCACCGCTACCTCGATCTGCCTCGAGGCGAGTCGCTGCCCCGTGATCTCCGCGGGATCGGCGGCCTCATCGTGCTCGGCGGGCCGATGGGGGCGTACGAGGTCGACCGCCATCCCTTCATCGCCACCGAGACCCGGTTCATCGAGAAGGCGCTGACCGCGGGCCGTCCGGTGCTCGGCATCTGCCTCGGAGCGCAACTGATCGCACAAGCGCTCGGCGCGCGCGTCTACCCCGGTGAGCGCCGCGAGGTCGGCTGGGCGCCGGTGGAGCTCACCGACGATGGCCGCGACGACCCGCTGTTCGCCGGCGGCCAGGCCGAGCTCACCGTGTTTCACCTCCACGGCGACACCTACGAGCTGCCCCCCGACGCGCGCAATCTCGCGCGCTCCGCCCTCTACGAGCAACAGGCGTTCCGCTGGGGCGATCTGGTCTACGGCTTCCAGTTTCACCTCGAGTTCACCGAGTCGATCATCGGACGGCTCGCCAGCGAGCCCGAGTCGCAGCGCTACATCCGTGAGGCGGGAGTCGATCCGCAGCGCCTCGTCGCCGAGGCGGCGCAGCACGTCCGTCGGCTGACGGAGGTCACGCAGCAGGTGTTCACCGAGTACTTCCGCCAGTGCGGGCTGTGAGGTAGCGGGCCTACGTCGGGCGCCGGGCCGCTCGTCGTCCTGCCGGGCACGTCCCCCCTGGTCCTCGTCGCCCCGCACGGCGGAGCACGCGACCCGACGCAGCCCCCGGCGGCCGATCGCTTGCTCCGAGTGAACGATCTGCACACCGCGGCGCTCACCGCGGAGATCGCGCATGCGACCGGGGCCGCGGCGCTCGTCAACGCCGGCCTCGATCGCAATCTCGTCGATCTCAACCGCGTGAGCGCCGCCTGCGCGCATGCGCCCCGCTTTCTCGAGCGGCTCGCCGCGCTGCTCGGCGCCGCGCTGGCACGCCATGGGCGCGCCGTGCTCCTCGCCGTGCACGGCTGGAACGTGGTGCAGCCGGTGGTCGATCTCGGCACCGGCGCGCGGGCCGGCGTCGCCGACGCCTACGCGGCCGTCTCCCCGGCCTTCGCCGCCACCGCGGTGCCCGCGCTGCGCGCCGCGCTCGCGGCGGCGGGCATCGGCACGACGGTCGGTGCCCGCTACCCGGCCCGCGCGCGCGAAAACCTGCTCCAGCTCTTCACGCGACGCTACCGGGACGATTCGCGCCCCGTGGTACGCGCGCTCGCGGCGCTCGCCGACCGCGTGGAGGCGGTCCAGCTCGAGCTGGGCATCCCGCTGCGCTGGCCGGGGCCCTGGCGGGCACGGCTCGTCGCGGCGCTCGCGCGCGCAGCGCCGGCGCTCGCGGTCGCGGGCGCCGCCACCGCCGAGCTGCAGGACGTCGCGCCGGCGGCCCGTGCGCGGGGGCATGCGCTCGAGTTCGTGGCCGGCGCCCTCGCCGGCACCGTGCGCCTCGACGCCCAGGGCGGACGCCTGCTCATCCTGCCGCGCGACGGCGACCTCCTCCTCTTCACCGGGGACGCGGCGGCGGCGCGGCGCCCCGGGGAGGCCGGGGTGCTCGAGGCCGAGCCCACGGCGGGCGGAGGGCTCCGCGTGCGCTACGCGGGTCCGCTCCTCCGCCTTCCGGACTCGACGGCGTTCCTCGACCTCGAGCGCGGGCTCGAGCGCGCGGCGCTCGGCGAGGGGACGTTGGATCTCACGCTCACCGGCGGCACGGGCTTCGGCCGCGTGCACGGACGTGCCCGGATCGACGGCGCGGTGATCGTGATCGACGGCCACGGCTTCGCCGGGCAGGCGCGCCCCGACCCTGGCGCCGGGGGCGGCCTCCGCCTCTCGCTGCGGCTCGATGGCCGCACGGGACTCGCGCTCGCCGCGCCGGCCGAGGGAGGACCGGCGCACGGGCACCTCCACCGTGACGGCGCGGTGGTGCCGGTGGAGCGCGCCCAGGTGCGCCTCGGCGCGGCGGCGCTCGCGCACCTCCACGTCGACGCCGAGGTTCCCGGCGGCCCCTGCCTTCGCCTGCGCGCGGCGGCGGCGCGGGAGGTTCCGGTCGCGCGCCGCGGGCTGCTCGCTACGCTCCGCCTCCCGGGCCAGCACGGTCTCGCGGGATGGGCCGAGCTTGCGCATCCGCTGCCCTTCTCGTCCTAGATCGTGCGGCTCTGCGCGACTCGTGCAGAGCCGCTCCGCACGCAAGCGGCGTCTGGGGCGGCCGGGGACGGGCGGCCCATGGCACCCCCCTTGCTCCCCTGACCGCGGCCACCAGCCGTCCGGATGAAGCGCATCGCGAGCCTGCCCGTCCTGCTGGCGCTGTCGGCGGCGCCCCTCGGATCGGCGCGGGCGGCATCGAAGGTCGCGGTCGCGGCCCTCGGTGAACCCGCACCGGGCGGGGGCGTGTTCGCCGGGCCGAGCTTCGCCGCGTGGCCGGCCGCCGGGGGCGACGGCTGGATCGCCTTCCGCACGAGCCTCGAGGGCGCCTCGGCGAGCGAGGCTCTCGTGGTCGCCCGCATGACGCCGCCCACGACGCGCATCCAGGTGGCGGCCGTCGGACAGACCGCCCCAGCACAAGGAAAGTTCAAGTCGTTCATCGGCCGGCCCGCCGTGAACGCGAACGGCGACGTGGCGTTCATGGCGCTCCTCTCCGGCGACGCCCAGACGTCGGCCTCCGGGCAGCCGACCGCGGCGGGCGCGTTCCTCTTCCGCCAGTCGCCGCCGGCCGGACAGCCGGCGGTGGTGGCGGTGGCGCTCTCCGGACAGAGCGTCGGGAACGGCGTCCTCGACCTCGCGACCCCGACCGATGCCGGTGCCGATACGACCGCCGTCGATCTGCCGCAGCGCGCGCTTGCCCTGAACGACGCGGACACGGTCGCGTTCGTCTCGACGATCCTCGGCGGGCCGCAGGCCGCGATGGGGATCTTCACCGCCACGGCGGGAGGCAACCTCGGCACGATCGCCACGACGGGAGAGGCCTTCAGCGGCGGAGTGTTCACCGCCTTCGGCCAGCCGGCGATCAACAACGGGGGCCAGATTGCCTTCCACGGCACGGTCGACGACGCGAGCGTCGCCGACGGCATCTTCGTCTACGACCCCGCGACGGGCATCTCCGAGCGGGTCGCCGCCGGCTTCCGCCTCGACGGGGGCGACACGCTCCAGGAGTTCGGCGACGAGCTGGCATTCGACGACGCCGGCGACGTGGCGTTCACCGCGGGCCCGCTCTTCGACCACACGCGCGCCGATCTCGTCGGCGCGCCGGGCGCGCTGGTCCTTCACGCCGGCGTCGTGACCCCGGTCGCGTATCCCGGGCAGCAGACCGACCAGGCGGGTCGCGTGAAGGGGATCCAGCTCGGCCAGGCGGGCAAATTCCTGACGGCGCCGCCCGCGCTCGCGCCCGACGGCAGCGTGGTCGTGTTCGTCACGCTCAACGGCGGGAGCAGCGAGGGAATCTTCCGCGCGGCGCCGCCGTACACGACGCTCGCGCCGCTCGCGATCACCGACGGCGCCGCCTCCGACGCGAGCCCCTCGGGCGGCACGTACAACGGCGTCGAGGCCGCGCCGGCGGTCGACGCGACGGGCGCCGCCGTGTTCCGCGTGCAGGTCGCCGGCGGCCAGACGAGCGAGGCGATCGTCTATCAGCCCGTCGGGGGAGCCCCGAGCGGCATCTTCGTCGGCGAGGGGGCCCCGAGCCAGGGCTTCTACGCCGGCGCGCCGTTCTCGGTTCCGCACTTGAACGACCGCGGCGACGTCGTGTTCGGCGCGTACGTCGCCGGGGGGCCGAGCAGCGTCGGCATCTTCCGTTCCCGCGGCGGCGCCCTCGAGGCGCTCGCGCGCGCCGGCGACGCCTCGCCGGAGGGCGGGGAGCACCCCTTCGTGGACTTCGGCGAGCCCGCGGTGAACGCGGGCGGCGCGGTCGCCTTCGTCGGCGACGTCGCCAACCTCGGCCGCGGCGTGTTCGTCCTCGACGAGGGCGGCCTCCACCAGATCGCCGTGACCGGCGACCGCGCGCCCGACCGTCCGGGCGCGCTGTTCCGCGCCTTCGGCTCGGGCGTGGCCATCAACGACGCCGGGCAGGTCGCCTTCCGCGGCGTCGCGAACACCTTCGACCCGCTCACGAACACCAACGCGAGCCTCGAGGGGCTCTTCCTGATGGGGGGCGGGGCGGAGCCCCACATGCTGGTGAGCGCGCGCAGCCCTTCGCCGCTCGGCATGCCGTTCTTCGAGGTGCACGACCCGGTGATCACCGGCGTGCCGAGCATCGCCTTCCTCGCACCCCTCGGCGTGTCGACGAACGTGATCGCGGGATTCTTCGCCGCCGACGTGCAGGGCATCACGCCGCTCGCCGTCGAGCAGCAGTCGCTCGGCGACGGCACGGTCATCAGCGACCTCTCGGGCAAGGCCGCGCTCGACGCCGCCGGGAACACGGTGTTCCTCGCCACGCGCACGCGGGCCGGGATCGCCCTCGGCCCCGCCATCGTCCGCCGCGCCGCGGGCGGGTTCCAGGTGCTCGCCGCGCGGGGCATGGTCGGGCCGGCAGGCGGCACGATCAAGTCGGTCGGCGCACCGGCGATGAACGCCGCCGGCGACGTCGCGTTCCGCGCCGGCTTCGTGGCGAACACCGGCGGGACCACCGGCTTCCTGCTTTGGACGCCGAGCGGCCTCGCCCCCTTCGTCTCGGTCGGCGAGGCCACCCCGCTCGGCGGCACGATCAGCTCGTTCACCGCGCGGGCGAGCCTCGCCGCCGGCGACGTGCTGGCCTTCTCCGCCGACGTGACGCGCGGGACGACGCGCAACGCCGTCTTCCTCGCCTCCCCCGCGTCGCTCGCCGCGGCGCAGCTCGGCCTCGCCCTCTCGCGGCGCGCGCGACAGGATCGCGTGAGCCTCACCGTCGTGCTGCATCCCGGCCGCCTGAGCGACGGCCTCGATCCCGCGCACGAAGCGGTGAAGGTGACGCTCGGCGACACGGCCGGCTCCCTGTGGACGGCCACGGTTCCCGCGGGCGCGCTCGTCCCGCGCGGGCCCCTGCTGGTGCTGCCCCGCGGCGGGCACGTGAAGGGCGTGCGGCTCGCCCGGCTGCGCCCGCTCGCCGGCGGCGCGCTGCGCGCGCGGGTCGTCTCGGCGCGGGTGGACCTCACCGCCAAGGGCGTGCGCCGGCTCGTCCCGCCGTTCAACGTGACGCTCGAGGTCGGCGACGACAGCGCGACGGCGATCGTGCCCTGCCGGGTGCGGGCCACCGGCGCGCGCTGCGCCGGCGGCTGACCACGATCGTCAGGGCGCGAGCGCCGCGGGTCGCTTGAACGCCGACCACCCGCGGTCGCAGGTCAGGACCGCGCCGGTGAGGCTGCGGGCGTCGTCGGAGACGAGGAAGGCGGCAAGCGCGGCGATCTCCTCCGGGGTCTGGAGCCCGGTCGCGTGCTCCTTGGCGAAGGCCTGCCGCATGCCCTCGTCCGCGAAGATGACCCGCGTCATGGCGGTCTCGACATAGCCCGGGGCGAGCGCGTTCACGCGGATGCCCATGAGCGCGCAGCCGGGGGCCATCGAGCGCGTGAGCGTCGCGACGCCGCCCTTCGAGGCCGCGTAGGCGTCGGTCATGCCGAGCGGCACGACGGCCATCGACGACGCCATGTTGAGGATGGCCGCGCCGGGACGGCCCGCCATCACCGGGATCGCGTACTTCGAGCACAGGAACACGCTGGTCAGGTTGACGCGCAGCACCCGCTCCCAGTCCTCCACCTCGATGAACGGGGTGAAGTTGTCCCGCCCGAGCGGTGCGATGCCGGCGTTGTTCCACAGCACGTCGACGCCGCCATAGCGGCCGACCGCCGCCTCGACCAGCGCCGCGGCGTCGGCCGCCACGCCGGCGTCCGCGTGCACGAACGTCGCCTCCCCGCCGGCGGCTCGCACGAGACCGACGGTCTCCTCCCCGCCGGCCGAGTCGATGTCGGAGACGACCACGCGCGCCCCTTCGCGCGCGAAGGCGAGCGCGCCGGCGCGGCCGATGCCCGCCGCGGCCCCGGTGACGATCGCGATTCGGTTCTCGAGTCGCCGCATGGCGCGCAGCGTAGCACGTCCTGCGCAGAAGCGGTGCGCCTGGCGCTGCCGCTGCCGCGGCTACGCGCGATCAGCCGCCGGCGGCGCAGCTCTTGAGGCAGTCGTCGAAGGCCTGGGCGCACGCCTGGAGCGCGGCGTTGACGTTGCGCACGCACTTCTGCCGGCACTTGAGCGCGCGGAACTTCGCCACGAGCTGGCACCGCTTGGCGGCGGGATGCTTCTTGCAGCCCGCGAGGACCGTCTTCTCGCTCGCGCCGCACGCCTGCTCGCAGCCGTCGCGCGCCGACGTCGGACCGGCCGAGCACTGGGTCTGTCCCGCCTCGCACCCCGTCGCGCAGGGCGCCGCGGACCCGAAGCAGGGCGGGACGGCCGCCTGGAAGGCCGCGTTACACTGGTCGCGGGATTGGCTGAGACAGGCGGTGAGCGTCGTGCGCTGCTGCTGCACGCAGGCGAGCGGCCCCGAGGTGGCCGCCCGTGCGCCTGCGGCGAGCCCCAGGGCCGCCGCGACGCTCACCATGGCCAGCGCTCCGCGTCCGATCATGCGTTCCTCCGTAGCAAGAAGAGCACCGCCGGATCCTCCGGCGGCCTGCCCCGATGCCGATCGCACGGGCGCCCGGCCGTGCAAGCCTGCCGGGCGACCGTGACGATCGGACGAGGCGCTGCGGGCGGGCGCGGCCTCAGCCGGGCGACAGCTCCCAGACGACCTTGGTCTCCTGCTTGGGCTTGATCGAGATCTTCTCGGTCTTCTTGCCGAGCACGCCGTTCCAGACCTCGACCTCGTAGTCGCCCGCGGGGATGTCGTCGATCTTGAAGGCGCCGTCGGCGCCGGTCACGGCGTAGTACGGCTGGTCCATCGACAGCCAGTAGCCGTGCATCCAGCCGTGCGCGTCGCACTGCACCTTGATCGGCCACTCGGGCTTCTCGACCTTGATCTGGATCGTCTTCTTGAACTTCGGCTGGGCCTGGTTGGTGGCCGGATTCGTGGTGCTGAAGGTGTGGATGTTGTGCAGGATGCCGTCGCTGTTGAGCACGTCGATCGTGCTCCCGGCCGGAAACGCGAGCACGTGCGGATGGAACTCACAGCCCTTCTGATCGAAGACCGGATTCTGCGCCGGCACGTCGAGCTTCTTCCCCTTGGTCGCCTTCACGACCACGACCGTGTCGGCGAGGCCGCCGCCCGGACCGACCACCGCGGACTTCGTGAGGTCGATCTTCTGGTTGCCGTCCTTGGCGCACACCTCGGGATCCTTCGACACCTCGATCTTCACCGGGGGCGGCGGGGCGCCCGCGTACTTGACCACGCCGGACAGCGTGCCCCCGTCGGTCACCGCGACCACGTCGTAGGCTGCCGCGGGGCCTGCCGCCGCGGTCACCGCCGCGAGCAGGGCCGGCATCAGGATGTTCCTCCGCATCGTCGATTCCTCCTTCATTCGCTGGCACCAGGCCCGGCGGTGGTCACCCCGGCGGCCTGCGCCGGAGGCGCGGACGGGGGCGTCATGCCGAGCGTGATGACGTAGTCGCGCAGCGCGCGGATCTGGGCCTCGTCGTCCCCGCCGAGCACGTCGGGCGGGCCACCGGGGAAGAACGAGGGCATCTTCGTCCCCGGCATGACCTTCTGCGGATCGTGAAGCCAGGTGATGATCCAGTCGGGGTTCAGCCGCACGTGCGCCATCGCGAGGTCCGGCGCCCATCCTTCGGGCGGCCCCTGCGGCTTCTGCGCCCCGCGCTGGTGGCACGAAAAGCAGTCGAAGTAGTCCTTCGAGGTGAGCAACTTGCCCGCCTCGATCGACTGCGGGCTGAAGGTCGCGAGCTCGAGGTGCACGTACGGGACCTCCACGTGGTCGAGCGCGTCGAAGTACCGGACGACCGTGTTCGCCTCCTCGTCGGCGAGGCCGAACGTCGGCATCCGCAGCTTGAGCCAGGGCCGGATGGGCGAAGGCGCCTTCACGAAGTTGAAGAGCCAGCTCGCCTGGACCTTGGCGCCCTCGCCGTTCAAGATCGGCGGGGCCATCGTCGGCTGCTCCTGATAGAGTCGGCGGATGTCGCCGCCGCGGCCGTCGATCACGTGGCAGCCGGTGCAGTTGTAGCGTGCCACGAGCCGGTGCCCGTTCACGATCTGCTGCTCGCCGGGCGGGTGATAGACGTACTTCGGCGGGACCTTCGCGTCGGTGCGGCTGGCGAGGAAGACGCGCAGCGCCTTGATGTCCTCGTCGGCCAGGTCGAACTGCGGCATCACCTGCTCGATCCACTTGGTCGCGTACGTGCGCGGCGTGAGCAGCTTGTTGTAGGTCCAGTCGTCCCACGTCTCGGGGACGTCGGTGCGGTCCCCGAAGAACAGCTCCTCCCTGGTCTTGTTGCCGAAGGACGAGAGCTCCGCCCCGATGCGCGACTCCTTCTCCAAGCCGGGGATGTCGTGGCAGCCGAAGCAGCCGTACTTCCGCACCAGCTTCTCCCCTGCCGCGACGTTCTTGGGATCGGCGAGCTGCGTCTCGAGGTCCGGGGGCTCGGGCTGCTTCGCCCCGAGCGTCGTGAGATAGGCCGTGATCGCACGCGCCTCGTCGTCGGAGAGGCGGAGGCTCGGCATGCGCGCGATCGCGGAGTAGCCGCGCGGGTTGCGGATCCAGCCGTAGATCCACTGCGCGTCGGTCTTCTCCGCGATCTTCGCGAGGTTCGGCACGATGTCCTTGTTGGCACCGAGCTGACCGGCCACCTCGTCGGGCGCGAACGCATGGCAGGCCCGGCAGCCGATCGACTCGACCAGCTCCTTGCCACGGGCGGCCAGCTCGGGCCCGCCCGAGAGGTCGGGCGCCGGGTGCGCACCCCGCCATTCCTCGCTCGCCGCGCGCGTGTCCGAGAGGAGGTAGGCCGCGATCTGCACGGCCTGCTCGCGCTCGAACATGAAGTTCGGCATGCGGGTGCGCGGCCGGTAGACGTGCGGGTTGGTGATCCACCGCACCAGCCAGCCGTGGTCGACCTTCGCGCCGATGCGCCGCAGCGACGGCCCGATCGCGGTGACGCCGTTCTCCTTGGCGAGGTCCTCGTAGCCCTCGGCGAGGTGGCAGCCGTGGCAGCCGAGCTCCACGAAGAGGCGCTCGCCGCGGCCGATCTCCTCCGCGCCGGGCAGCGTCTCGACGTTCGCGTGACACTTGATGCAGTTCGTCTCCATCTTCTCGGCACGGTAGAGCGGCGTCTCGATGAACTCGACGTTCTCGAGGTGGCCGTCGGCTCCGTAATAGTTGCCGTGCGCCTCACGGTCGCTGTTGACCGCCGGCCCCTGCCCGCCGTGGCACGGCGTGCAGCCGAACTTGTCGACCGGGTGCTTGCCGAGGAGCACCTCGCGGTTGGGGTGCGTCTTCCAGGGGTTGGGCTGATCCTCGAACCCCGGCTTGTCGATCGCCGCGTGACACGTCATGCAGCGATCCACGCGCGCGACCGGCTCATCGAAGTTGTTGCGATCGAACTCCTCGAGCACGACCTGCTGGATCTTGGGGATCTTCGGCTGCCAGTCCCAGCCGAAAAACGGAGGCTCGGCCTTCGGCCCCGGATAGTAGCCGAGCGAGACGTTCTCGAGCTTCTGCTGGAGGTCGTCGCGCGCGGTGGTGAGCTTGGCGAGCGCGTCCTCGGCGGCCTTGACCGCGCCGCGCGCCTGCTTGAGCCGGCCCTCGAGGTCCGCGATGTGCGCCTGCGATTCGTCGTAGGCCTGCTGCCGCTCGGTCCGCACCTGCTCCTTCGCCTCGATCTCGCGCAGGAGGGCGTCGGTCGGCTGTCCCTGGTGGAGGGCCTCGTCGTAGCGGTAGCGCAGCTCCTCGAGCTCGCTCTTGATGAAGCGGAGGTTGAGGTCCTTCGAGAGGTCCTGCTCCTTCGCCGCTTCGAGGTCGTGCTCGAGGGCGTCGATCGTCCGCGCGGTGTCGCCGCGATCCGCCTGCGCGCGCGCCTCCGCGAGCGCCTTGGCCGCGGCCTGGTAGGCCGGGTCGCCGTCGAGCCGCTCCTGCTCCTTGTGGATCGCCGCCTCGAGCCGTGCGATCTCGAGGCGGTTGAACTCGGCCTGCCACTTCTTCCACGGCCGCCGGAAGACGTTGTCGTCGGCGATCGCCCACAGGCCGCTCACGAACAGGAGGAGCGAGAGGACGAGCCAGAGCGCGCCGTAGGATCGCTTCTCCTCGTCGAGGTCGGTCTCGCCGCGTGCCATGCTAGCCGCTCAGCTCCACCGCTCGAGCAGGCGTCCGGCGTAGAACAAGCCGACCCCCGTGAGCGTCATCCACAGCTCCTTCCACATGTCCCCGCGGGCCACGCCGAGATAGAGGCCGTAGCCCACGTCGGCGAACCCGATCGCCTGCAGCACCTTCGCGAAGAGGAACACGCGCCATCCGCCAGCGAACGCTCAGATGTTGATGCTGAAGTACGGGGTCTTGAGCACCATGATGTACTTGATGTTCGCCAGGTGACGCAGCAGCATCTTGACGACCACCGCCATCATGTTGAGGAAGAGAAACCCCGTGAGACCGAAGCGCGCGAGCCCCCAGCGCTGCATGAACTCCTCGAACTCGGCACCCTTCACCCAGCGGCAGAAGACGTAAAACGCGACGAACCCGGCCACGAAGTACCCGAGCACGAGCGCGGCGCCCACCACCGTGGCCATCGTGTCGCTGCGCACGCCGAGCAGGAACGGCAGGTCGACGTTGGTGAGCGCCTCGACCTTGTGCGGATCCCACTTCTCCCAGAACCAGAACCAGTTCCACCCCGGCCCGCGCACGAACGTGCCGATGATGATCAACGACACCCACAGGATGTGGAACCCGAGGAAGAAGGTGAGGATCTCCCACCGCCGGTCCTTCCAGCAGTAGTAGCCGTTCCCCTTCGGGTTGATGTCGATGTACGGGATCACCATCAGGCCGAGGATGATGAAGCTCGGCAGGACGACCCCGGCGTGCCAGGGGTCGAAGAAGACGAGCATCTCCTGCAGCCCGAGGAAGTACCACGGGGCCTTCGACGGGTTCGGCGTGCGCGTCGGATTGGCGGGCTCCTCGAGCGGAGCATCGACGAGGAGCGCCCACACCACGAGCAGCAGCGTCACCGCGCACGCCATGAGGAACTCGCTGCGCACGAGGTGCGGCCAGGTGTGGATCTTGTCGTCGCCTGGGCCGGTCGCCTTCTTGATCGGCACCTCGACCCGCCGCCCCGGGGTTGCCGCCTTCGCCTCCAGCGTCGCCATCTGCGCTACTCCTCGCGCTCCGCCGACCGGCGCGCCGACCAGAACAGCAGGATCATCACGAACATCATGAAGAAGGGGATGGTCAGCACCCGCGCGCGCGGGAAGACGAACGTCAGCACGATGAGGACCAGCGTGGCGACGACGCCCTTGAGCTCGCTCGGCATCGGCTGTCTACAGCGCGGGACCCGAGAAGCCGTCGCGGCGGATGCGCCAGAAATGGACCGCGAGGAAGAGGCTGGTCACCAGCGGGATGAAGATGCAGTGCAGAATGTAGAAGCGCAGCAGCGTGTGCGGGCCGATCTCGCCGCCCCCGAAGAGGAAGGCGCGCGCGTCGTAGATGTTGTTGAGCCCCGGGATGATCTCGTGGCCCGGCCCCTCGTGCCCGAGGATCGGCGTGGCCCGGCCCATGTTCGAGCCCACGGTCACCGCCCAGATCGAGAGCTGGTCCCAGGGCAAGAGGTACCCGGTGAAGGAGAGAAGCAGCGTGAGCACGAGGAGCAAAACGCCCACCACCCAGTTGAACTCCCGCGGCGGCTTGTACGAGCCGGTGAGGAACACCCGGAACATGTGCAGCCACACCGCGATCACCATGCCGTGGGCGGCCCAGCGGTGCATGTTCCGCATGAACATCCCGAAGGGCATGTCGAACTCGAGGTACTTCATGTCCGCGTAGGCGTACTCCGCGGTCGGCCGGTAGTAGAACATCAGGTATATCCCGGTGACGACCGTGACCAGGAACATGAGGAAGGTGATCCCGCCCATGCACCAGGTGAAGCGCAGCCGCACCGCGTGCCGGCGGACCTTCGAGGGATGGAGGTGCAGCCACACGTTGCCGGAGACCATCAGCACGCGGTTGCGGGGCGTGTCGTCGTAGCCGTGCCGGAAGATCGACGTCCAGACCGGCGACTCCGTCACCTGGCGCTTGATCTCTTCCCACTTCGAGCTCATCTCACACCTTGAGGAAGGCGCCGGGCTTGTCCCACTGGCCCTTCTCGTAGAGGTACTTGATCGCCTTGTCGATGAGGATCTGCCCATCCTCGGCGCGCGTGATGCGCAGCCGCTCGAGCGGCCGCGGCGCCGGCCCCTCGAAGTTGATCCCGCTCTTGTAGTAGCCGCTGCCGTGGCACGGGCACTTGAACTTGTTCTCGGCGGGGAGCCAGCGGGGCGTGCAGCCGAGGTGGGTGCACTTGGCGAAGAGCGCGTACAGGCCGTCCTCGGTGCGCACGATCCACACCCGTTGCTCCTTCTTGTACTTCTCGCTCACCTCGCCGATCGTGTAGTCGCTGGGGTAGCCGGCCTTGAACTGCGAGGGCGGCTGGAAGAGCACGCGCGGGAACGCCGAGCGCAGGAAGCCGAGCAGGGTGAGCCCGCCGAACGCGGCGAAGACGCCCCAGGCGAAGCGCCCGAAGACGTCGCGTCGCGACCACAGCGAGCCCAGCTCGGCCTTCTCGCGGGCGCGTTTCTCGCGCTCGCGCTGCTGCTCGACGCGCCGCTGGTCGGCGACGGCCGCCTTCTGCTCGGCACTCGCGGGCTTAGCCATCGGTCACGAACCCTCCGGCGCCAGCATGCGGTGCGATCGCGCTCGGGCAAAATAAGAACGCCTTACGTCACGCATCAGACTTGCTGCGCGCGCGCCGGCCGACCGGCAGCAGCACCGTGAGAATCCCATAGAGCCCGGTCAACACGGCCAGGGCGAGCACGAACAGGCCGACGGGGGGGAAGAGCAAGAGCGGCAGGGCCGCGAGCCCGAGCACGAGCGCCATCGCGATCGCATTCGAACCGGTTCCATGTCGTGGCGTCGCGGGCAACGGCGCTGCAGTCGCGTCCGTCGCCTCCGTCTCTTCCCTCACGAGCCCGAGGGCGTACTCGCGCAGCTCCTGCCTGTCGACCGCATCGGCGCTGTTCACCACCTCGGCGAGGCGATGCGCGAGCTCCTCGACGCGCGCATCGAGCTGTCGCCGACGCGCCGCACCGGGGTTGGGAACCCGCTCGTCGTCCGCCAAATCAGCGGCTTGTAGGACGACCGCCGCGGGCTTGTCAAACGCACGCATCCTCACTTCACCACCACGACCTCGAGCTCGCCCTCCTTGCGCGCCACGTTGACGCCGACGTCCTCGGCATGGCGCGTGATGTCGAGGTCGGTGACCGCTTCGCCCACCCGCAGCCCGCGCAGGTGCACCTCGCGCAGCCGGGCGGGCAGCGCCGGGCGATCGAAGCGGATCTCGCGCTGCGGCGCGCGGATCGTGAGCCCGAGGCACGCCTGCAGGAGGAGCAGGGCGGCGCCTGCCGCCCACGCCTGCGGCGTGCAGGCCACCGGATAGAGCGTCGGCCCCTCGCCCGCCCGGCGCTCGAACCCGCAGACCAGCTCGGGCATGCGGCGGAGGTCGACGAAGAGGCTCGCGTCGAAGAGCCCGTCCATGAGCCGCACCACCGGCTCCTTGAGCCCGTAGCGGGCGAAGCCCCAGGCGACGAGCGCCGTGTCGTGCGGCCAGACCGAGCCGTTGTGGTACGACATCGGGTTGTACCGGCCCGCCGACGTGCCCACCGTCCGGATTCCCCAGCCCGAGAACATCTCCGGCCCGAGCAGGGTCTCGGCCAGACGGCGGGCGTGCGCGGGGCTCGCGATGCGGCTGAACAGGCACTGGCCGGCGTTCGAGGTGCTCACGCGGCAGGGCCGCCGCGCGCCGTCGAGCGCCAGCGCGTAGGTGCCCAGATCCTCGCACCAGAACGCGGCGAGAAAGCGCCGCTGGAGCTCGCGGGCCTCGAGCAGCAGCTCGGCGCCCCGGCGCAGCTCGCCGAGCGCGGTGGCGAGCTCGGCGGCGCGCCGCTTGGCGAGGTAGACGTAGCCCTGGACCTCGCAGAGCGCGATCGGCGCGGCGGCGAGCGTGCCGTCGGCGTGGAAGATCGCGTCGTGCGAATCCTTCCACCCCTGGTTGACCAGCCCGTGCGGCGAGCGCCGCGCGTAGGTGACGAAGCCGTCGGCGTCGAGCGCGCCGCAGCGGTCGATCCAGGCGAGCGCGCGCTCGATGTGCGGCCAGATCGTCTCGACGAAGGCGAGGTCGGCGGTGCGCTCGTAGTACGCGCCGGCGAGCGCGACGAACAGCGGCGTCGCGTCGACGCTGCCGTAGTAGCGGCCGAAGGGCACCTCGCCGAGCGCAGCCATCTCGCCGTCGCGCGCCTCGTGCAGGATCTTGCCCGGCTCGGCGTCCTGCGTGGGATTGGTCTCGGTCGCCTGCGTGTCCGCCAGGAAGGCGAGCACGCCCCGGGCGAACGCGGGGTCGACCCACAGGCACTCGAGCGCCGTGACGACGCCGTCGCGGCCGAAGGGGGCGCTGTACCACGGGATGCCGGCGTAGGGGTACGGGCCCCGCGCCGTGTCGGCCGCCATCATGCGAATGTCGGCGAGCGACCGGTCGAGCCACTCGTCGAAGAGCGCGTTGGACGTCGTCGTCTCGCACCCGCGGGCACGCGCGCCCGCCAGCGCCGCCTCGTCGGCGGCGAACGCCGCGTCGAACGGCAGCGCCGCGCACGCTCCGGGCTCGCACGCGATCATCACGTCGACCGTCGTGCGGGCCTTCGGCGACACCGTGAGGTCGAAGCACAGCTCGGAGGCGCCGACGGCGCTCGGCGGAGGCGCGGAGGTGACACGGGTGCGGCGCACGACCCCGTCGAGCCCCTCGTAGCCGAGCACGAGGCCGTCGGCGGCGACTTGGGTGGCGAGCCGCCGCCCGTGCCGCGCCCGCGCGGTGCCGCGCACCTCGAAGACGTCCTTGAAGTCGGCCTCCAGACGCACGGTCAGGCGCACGCTCACCGGGGCACGCCCGTAGTTCGTCACCCGCAGCCGCTCGTGGCAGCATCCCTGCCAGAGGAACTTGCCGCGGAAGAGGTGCAGCGTGCCGCGCTCGAGCACGAGGCGCCCCGCGGCGTGCACGTCGGGGTTGGTGAGGTCGACCGCGAGCAGCGCGTTGTCGCTCTTGACGGTCGAGCTGAGCAGCAGCGGCCGGGCGTCCTCCAGGCGCAGCTCGAGCCGCGAGAGGAACCGCGTGCCCGCGTGGTAGAGCCCCTGCTCCCCCGCGCCCATTCCGTGGATGTCGCCGTGGCGGTCGAAGACCGCGAAGGTGTCGCCGTGCTTGAGGACGCGCGTGCGGTCGTCGACCCGCGAGGAGGTCGCGAGCACGTAGAACCGGTCGCGGACCTGAATGACGTCGTCCACGCCGCGCTCAGGCACAGCGCCGTGCGCCGTCGCCCTCCACCAGCCGGGCGTAGATCCCGAGGTAGTCGCGCGCCATGCGCTCGACGCCGAACCGCGCCTCGAAGGCCGCGCGGCAGGCCGCACGGGAGATGCGGTCGACGGCCCGCACCGCCGCCACGGCGTCGGGCACCGAGTCGACGACGAAGCCGCTGACGCCGTCCTCGATCACCTCGGCGACCGACCCGCCCCGGAACGCGACGACCGGCGTGCCGCAGGCGAGCGCCTCGACCATCACCAACCCGAACGGCTCCGGCCAGTCGATCGGGAAGAGGAGCGCACGAGCCCCGCCGAGGAACTCGGCCTTCTCCGCCTCGCCGATCTCGCCCAGGTACTCGATGCCCGGCCGGCCGAAGAGCGGCCGCACGACCTCGGCGAAGTACTGGCGGTCGGCCGGGTCGACCTTGGCCGCGATGCGCAGCGGGATCCCGCTGCGCGCGGCGATCTCCGCCGCCCGATCGACGCGCTTCTCCGGGGAGATGCGGCCGAGGAACGCGAGGTAGCCGCCGCGGCCGCGGCCCGGACGCAGCAGGTCCGGCGGCAGGCCGTGGTGCACGGTGCCCTGCCAGTTCGCCTGCGGCAGCATCCGGCGCTGGGCGTCGGAGATCGCGACCACCGGCAGCTCCCGGAACTCGTCGTAGAGGGAAGCCAACCCCGGCACGTCGAGGCGGCCGTGGAGCGTGGTGACGTGCGGCACCGCGTGGCGCCGGGCGAGCGAGTAGTCGAGGTAGTCCACGTGCGAGTGGATGAGGTCGAACTCGTCGCGACGACGGTAGACCAGCTCGAGCATCAGCACGTGCGGCGCGAGCCGATCGACGCAGGCCGGATCGAGGCGAAGGGAGCGGGCGCACGGCGCGATCAGCCGTGCCCGTGTCGTCGAGTCGCCGCTGGCGAACAGCGTCACCTCGTGTCCCTGGCGGACGAGCTCCTCGACGAGGTACGACACCACCCGCTCGGTGCCGCCGTAGAGACGCGGCGGCACGCTCTCGTACAGGGGCGCCACCTGCGCGATCCGCATCGGGCCGATCATCGTAGCGAATCCCGGCGGGAACGACCATCCCCACGAGGCGGACTCTCAAACGTGGATGGCGCGCCCCGCGACGGCGAGCGCGGCTTCCTTGATCGCCTCGGCGAGCGTCGGATGGGCGTGGACCGTCCGGCCCAGGTCTTCCGCGCTCGCCCCGAGCTCGAGCGCCAGCACCGCCTCGGCGATCAGCTCCGAGGCACGCGGGCCGAGCACGTGGATGCCGAGCACACGATCGGTGCGCGCGTCGGCCACGACCTTGGCGAGACCGTCCGCCTCACCGAGGCAGCGCGCGCGCCCGTTGGCGCGGAAGGGGAACGTGCCCACGGCGACCGTGTGCCCGCGCTCCCGCGCCGCCTCCTCGCCGAGCCCCACGCTGGCGAGCTCGGGCGCCGTGTAGACGACGCTCGGCACGACGTCGTAGTCGACGTGGCCGGCCCCCCCGGCCATCAGCTCCACCGCCGCGACCCCCTCCTCCGACGCCTTGTGCGCGAGCATCGGCCCGGCGATCACGTCGCCGATCGCGAACACGCCGCGCACGCTCGTCTCGAAGCGCTCGTCGACCACGATGCGGCCGCGCTCGTCGAAGGCGACGCCCAGCTCGCGCGCCCCGAGCCCTTCCGCGTAGGGCCGGCGGCCGACCGCCACCAGCACGACGTCCGCCTCCTCGACGTCCACCGCGTCGCCCGCGCGCAGCCGCACGCGCACCCCGCCCGCAATCCGCTCCGCGCCCACGGCGGCGGTCGAGAGCCGAAAGCGCACCCCCTGCCGCTCGAGCGCGCGGCGGAGCCGCTCGCCCATGGCGCGGTCCATGGTCGGCACGATTCGGTCGAGGAACTCGACGACCGTCACCTCGGCGCCGAGCCGGCGCCACACCGAGCCCAGCTCGAGCCCGACCGCGCCCGCGCCGATCACGAGCAGCCGCCCGGGCACGCGCGGCAGCGCCAGCGCCTCGGTCGAGCTCACGATGCGCTCGCCGTCGAAGGGCAGCGCCTCGAGCGGCGTGGGCTCGCTGCCCGTGGCGACGAGCACGCGCGCGCCCTCGAGCGTGCGCCCCCCGACGCTGACGCGGCCCGCGGCGGCCAGGCGCGCCGTGCCGGTGATCGCCTCGATGCCGTGCTTGCGGAAGAGACCGGCGACGCCCTGCGTGAGCCCGCGCACGACCGTGTCCTTGCGCGCCATCATCACGCCGAGGTCGAGCACCGGCTCCCCGACCCCAACGCCGTGGACGGCGAGCCCGCCGCGCGCCTGGGCGTACAGCTCGCTCGAGTCAAGCAGCGCCTTGCTCGGGATGCAGCCGACGTTGAGGCACGTGCCGCCGAGCGCGCGTTCCTTCTCGACGCAGGCGACCCGGAGGCCGAGCTGCGCCGCGCGAATCGCGGCGACGTAGCCGCCCGGCCCGGCGCCGATCACCACGAGGTCGAAGTCGGGGCGCATCACACCTCGAGCAGGAGGCGCTCGGGCTCCTCGATCCGCTCCTTGACGCGCACGAGGAACGTCACCGCCTGCTCGCCGTCGACCAGGCGGTGATCGTAGGACAAGGCCACGTACATCATCGGCCGCACCACGATCTGGTCGCCGACGACGACCGCGCGCTTCTCGATCTTGTGCATGCCGAGGATGCCGCTCTGCGGCGGGTTCAGGATGGGCGTCGAGAGGAGCGAGCCGTAGACGCCGCCGTTGGAGATCGTGAAGGTGCCGCCCGCGAGGTCGTCGGGCACGAGCTTGCCCTCGCGCGCGAGCCCGGCCAGGCGGGCGATCTCGCGCTCGATCTCCGCGAACGACAGCCGCTGGGCGTCGCGCACCACCGGCACCACGAGGCCGCGCTCGGTCCCCACCGCGACGCCGAGGTGGACGGCGCGGTGATGAACGACGTCCTCGCCACGGATCTCCGCGTTCACGATCGGTACGTCGCGTAGCGCGAGCACGCACGACCGCGCGAAGAACGACATGAAGCCGAGCCCGATGCCGTGCGCCCGCTGGAAACGCTCCCGCATGCGCGCCCGCAGGGCGACCACCGCCGCCATGTCGATCTCGTTGAAGGTCGTGAGGATGGCGGCGGTGCGCTGCGCCTGCACGAGGCGCTCGGCGATGCGCCGCCGGATGCGGCTCATCGGGACGACCTCGTCCCCCTCGCCGACCGGGGCGGGCGGCGCGGCGGGGGCGCCCGGCAGCGGCGCGGCGGGGGCGGCCTGGCGCTCGAGGTGGGCGAGGACGTCCTCCTTGGTGATCCGCCCGCCTTTGCCCGAGGCGCTGATCGCCGCCGGGTCGAGGCCGTGCTCGGTGACCAGCCGGCGCACGGCGGGGCTGAGCGGCCCGACCGCGCGCAGCCCCGGGGCGGGCGGGGCGCTCGGTTCGGGCCCGGGCGCGGGCTTCGCTGGCGGCGGGGCGGCCGCGGCGGCTCCGTCGCCGATCTCCGCCACCACCTCGCCGACCGTCACCGTCGCCCCCTGCGGCTTGACGATGTGGAGCACGCCGGCGCGCTCGGCCGCGATCTCGAGGCTCGCCTTGTCGGTCTCGAGCTCGAGGAGCACGTCGTCGGGCGCAACGGTTTCGCCCTCGGCTTTGGCCCAGCGGGCAATCACGCCCTCGGTGACCGACTCGCCCAAGGTCGGCACCCGCACGGCGAACGCCATCACGTCGCTTCCACCGCGACGTCCGCCGCGCCGCCACGGTCCCAGCGCGCGAAGGCGCGCTGCACCAGCTCGGCCTCCTCGGCCTGGTGCAGCTTGTACGAGCCGGTCGCCGGGCTCGCGGCCTCCGGGCGCCCGACGTAGGCGAGCGGCCGCCCGTCGAGGAGCCGGCGCAGGCGGTGGTAGACGAAGTGCCACGCTCCCATGTTCCAGGGCTCCTCTTGCGCCCAGCCGACCTCGCGGGCGTTGGGGTAGGTGGCGAGGAGCGCCGCGATCGCCGCACGCGGGAAGGGGTAGAGCTGCTCGACGCGCACCAGCGCGACCGTGTCCGCCTGACGCTCGCGGCGCGCGGCGAGCAGCGTGTAATGGAGCTTGCCGCTGGTGAGGAGCAGCCGCGTCACGTGCTCGGGGACGAGCTGCATCCCCGCCTCGGGCGCGCCGGTGCGCGCCGGGTCGTCGAGCACGGCGCGGAAGCCGCCGTCGGTGAGCTCGCGCAGCGGGGAGACCGCGAGCCGGTGCCGCAGCAGGCTCTTCGGGCTCATCACCACGAGCGGCTTGCGGAAGGGCCGGTGCATCTGGCGGCGAAGTGCGTGGAAGAGCTGGGCGGGCGTCGTGAGGTTCACGACCTGCATGTTGTCCTCGGCGCAGAGCTGCAGGAAGCGCTCGAGGCGCGCGCTCGAGTGCTCGGGTCCCTGCCCCTCGTAGCCGTGGGGGAGGAGCAGCACGAGCCCCGAGCAACGCTGCCACTTCGACTCGGCGCTCGACAGGAACTGGTCGATCACCACCTGGGCGCCGTTGGCGAAGTCGCCGAACTGCGCCTCCCAGACGACCAGCACGTGGGGGTTGGCGAAGCTGTAGCCGAGCTCGAAGCCGAGCACGGCGTTCTCCGAGAGCATACTGTCGAGGATCAGCATGCGCCCCTGGTCCGGCCGGACGTGGTCCAGCGGAACATGCTCCGCGCCGCTCGCGACGTCGTGCAGCACCGCGTGACGCTGGCTGAACGTCCCGCGCCGGGTGTCCTGCCCCGCCATGCGCACGGGGATGCCCTCGAGCAGCAGCGAGCCCAAGGCGAGCGCCTCGGCGCAGGCCCAGTCGATCGGGCCGCCGCCGCTCACCATCGCCGCCCGCTGCGCGAGCAGGCGCGCCACCTTCGGGTTGGGCGTGAACCCCTCGGGCACCCGCGTAAACGCGGCGGCAACCTCGGCGAGGCGCTCGGCCGGCACGGCGGTTGCGGCATCCCAGTCGTCGCCGGCCCACCCGAGGCCCTTCCACACGCCGCCGAACGCGTAGATGGGCTGCCGTGGCATGAAATCGCGGGCGTAAGTCTGCGCCGCATCCATGACCTCGCGGAAGTCCTGGACGCGCCGGTCCACCTCCGCGTCGGCGATCTCGCCGGCCGCGGCGACTCGCGCCCGGTAGCGCGTGAGCACCGTGGGGTGCTCGGCGATCTTCGCGTACATGATCGGCTGGGTGAAGGTGGGGTCGTCGAGCTCGTTGTGCCCGTGCCGGCGATAGCAGACGAGGTCGATGACCACGTCCTTCTTGAACCGTTCGCGGAACCCGATGGCGAGCCGTGCGGCGTGCACGGCGGCCTCCGGGTCGTCGCCGTTCACGTGGAAGATCGGGGCCTGGATGACCTTGACGACGTCGCTCGGGTAGGGGGTGAACCGGTAGGCCGGCGGCGACGTCGTGAACGCGATCTGATTGTTGATGATGAAGTGGATGGTTCCGCCCGTGCGGTAGCCCTCGAGCTCGGACAGCCACAGCGTCTCGAACACCACACCTTGCCCGGTGAACGCCGCGTCGCCGTGCACCAGCACGGGCACGACTTTCGTGCGCTCGACATCGCCGCGCTGGTCCTGCTTCGCCCGCACGATGCCCTCGATCACCGGGTCGATCGCCTCGAGGTGGCTCGGATTCGGGCTGAGCGAGAGGTGGAGGGTGCGCCCCGCGCGCGTCTCCCGGTCGCGGGAGAAGCCGAGGTGGTACTTGACGTCGCCGTCGCCGGTCGCCTCCCGGGCGAGCAGCGCCCCCTCGAACTCGGCCACCAGCATCTCGTACGGCTTGCGCAGCACGTTGGCGAGCACGTTCAGGCGGCCGCGATGCGACATGCCGAGCACCATCTCCTCGACGCCGAGACGGCCGGCCTCCTCGATCAGGGCTTCCAGCATCGGCACGAGCGAGTCGGCCCCCTCGAGCGAGAAGCGCTTCGCGGTCGGATAGCGGAGCTGCAGGAACTGCTCGAAGCCCTCCGCGGCCACGAGCGCGTCGAGGATCGCGTTGCGGTCCGCGGGATCGAGCCGCGGGCGGTTGAGCACGGGCTCCATCCGCTCCTGGAGCCAGCGGCGCTGCTCCACGTCGTGGATGTGCAGGTACTCCACCCCGAGCGTGCCGCAATAGGTCGCCTCGAGGCGGGCGATCAGCTCGCGAAGCGTCGTGCCGGGCTGGCACCCGCCGAAGCTCCCGCAGTCGACCACGCGGTCGAGGTCGCCCTCCCCGAAGCCGAACTCCGCGGGCTCCAGGAGCGGATGGCGGGCCGGCTGCTCGGCCAGCGGGTTCAAGTGCGCCACGAGGTGGCCCAGCTCCCGGTAGGAGTGCACCAGATCGACGGCGCTGAGGGTGGGGGCCGCCGCCCGCGCGGGCGCGGCCGGTGCGCCGCCGCCGTCGGCGCCGAGGTCGAAGCCCGCGAAGAAGGCCGCCCAGCGCTCGTCGACCGAGCCGGGGTCCTTCGACCAGCGACGGTACTGGTCGTCGACGTAGTCGGGGCTGGCGAGCGCCACGCCGGCGAGCGGACGGGTCACGCCATTCCTTCTAGCGCCTGGCCATGGACCTCGCCACCCTCGCCGAGCCGATTCCTTTCGGGCGCGAGCTCGGCTATCCTCGGCGCAAGCGTCAGGCCACGTCACGCTCCGCGTGAGAAGGGGGGATCCCATGACGAGATCGGGAATGGCTGCAGCGCTCATGGCGACGCTGATCCTGGGAGGGTGCGCCGCCATGCGCGAGCGGCGCTGGGGAAACTGCGCGATCGGCGGCGGCCTCGCGGGCGCCGCGCTCGGTGGCCTCGGTGGCGGCCTCGGCACCAGCGAGATCGCCAAGAACCCCGGGGATCAGGAGCGCGCGCTCGGGGCAGGCGTCGGGTTCGTCACCGGCGGCGTGCTCGGCGCAGTCCTCGGTCACCTCCTGTGCGACCCCGTGGAGGAGGCGCCGCCCCCGCCGCCGGTCGCCGCGCCACCCCCGCCACCGCCCGGCACCAAGATCGAAACGCTGCGTGGTCCCGAGTTCGACTTCGACCGCGCCGAGCTTAAGCCCGAGGGCCGCCGCCACGTCGACCACGCCATCGAGGTGCTGAAGGCGAATCCGAGCTTGCAGGTCTCGGTCGAGGGACACACGGACTCGATCGGCAGCGACGCCTACAACCTGCGGCTCTCCGAGCGGCGTGCCGAGACCGTGCGCGACTACATGGTGGCGCAGGGCATCGCCGCGAGCCGGATCACGGTGCGCGGGCTCGGCAAGGCGGATCCGGTGGCCTCGAACGGGACCGCGGAGGGCCGGGCCATGAACCGGCGCGTCGAGATCATCGCCCGGTAAGACAAGAAAGGCGGCGGGTCCGCGTCAGCCGAGCGCCGGCAGCCCGAAGCGCTGGCGCAGGACCCGCAGCAGCGCCGCGTTGTCCGAGTGTCCGGTCATGCGCGCCACGACGCGCCCGCGGACGGGCCGGCCGAGCAGGTAGAAGTCGCCGATCACGTCGAGGATCTTGTGGCGGACGAACTCGTCGGGGAACCGCAGCGGCGCGTTGACCACCCCTTCGTCGCCGACCAGGATCACGTTGTTGAGGCGCCCGCCGTTGGCGAGACCCATCTCCTCGAGCGTCTCGATCTCCTTGACGAAGCCGAACGTGCGGGCGGGTGCGATCTCGCGCCGGAACGCGGCCGCATCGGTGAGCCGGAAGGCGAGCTCCTGCCGCCCGATGGGCGGCGGGTAGTCGAGGGTGTAGTGGACCTCGAAGGCGTCGGCGGGCTCGATCGCGATGCCCTCGCGCCCCGGGCCGTCGCCGCCGACCGCGTAGCGGCGGTCGATCACCAGCTCCTCGACCGTGTCGGCCTGCTCCGCAATGCCGCCCTCTTCGAGCAGCGCGCACAGCTCGAGCGCCGAGCCGTCGAGGATGGGCACCTCTCCCTGCATCTTCACCAGCAGGTTGGTGACGCCGAACGCGTGCAGCGCCGCCATGAGGTGCTCGACCGTCCTCGCCACCATGCCGCCGCGCGCGAGCGTGGTCGCGTAGCCGGTCGAGTCGACGTGATCGACGAGCGCGGGGACGCTCTCGCCCGAGAGGATGCTCCCGAAGACGATCCCGCTACCGGGGGGCAGCGGCTGGAGGATGAGCCCCGTGCGCACGCCCGAGTGCAGCCCCTGCCCGTTCACGACCACGCTGCGAGCGATGGTCCGCTGCGGGATGCGCCGTGGCGGGGCCAGCGCCGCAGCGGGCGCCGGGAGGCCGGCGCCGACGCCCGGGGCGTCGTCGGCGAGCGCGCGGTTGACGGTCTGGAGGAGGGCGTCGAGCTGAAAGGGCTTCTCGAGGAAGTCGGTCGCCCCCAGGCGGATCGCCCGCACCGCGGTCTCGATCGTGCCGTGCCCCGAGATCACGACGATCGGCACGCGGGGGACCTGCTGGCGCATGCGCTGCACCAGCTCGATGCCGTCCATCTCCGGCATCCAGATGTCGACGATGGCGAGGCGCGGGACGGTGTGGTCGAGTGCGGCCAGCGCCGCACGTCCGTTGTCGGCCTCGAGCACCTCGTAGCCCTCGTCGACGAGGACCCCGCGCAGCGAGTCGCGTATGTTCGCCTCGTCGTCCACCACCAGGATCGTGTCGGCCATCTATTCCTCCCCTTCCTCCCCCCGCATCACCCGCCCGCGTAGGCCCCGAAGCGCGCCTGCGCGGCGAGCTGGGCGGCCTGACGGCGGACGGGGAAGTCCATGATGAACCGGCTCCCGCGCGGCAGGTTGTCACGGACCCGCACGAAGCCGTTGTGATCGGCGATGATCGTCGAGACGATCGCGAGGCCGAGCCCGGTCCCGTCGGGCTTGGTCGAGAAGTAGGGCTCGAAGAGCCGGGCCTTCACCTCGGGGGGCACGCCGACGCCGTTGTCGGCGATCTCGAGGCGCACCACGCCCAAGCGCGGATCGAAGCTCGTACGAACCGCAACGTGCCGTCGCTCGCCCGGCGCGAGGTCGCTCCGCGCCCGACACGCCGCTACCGCGTTGTCGACCATGTTGATGACCGCCCGCTTGACGCCCTCGCGGTCGAGCTCGAGCACGGGCAGGTCCGCGCCCGGATCGAAGGAGAACTCGATCTCGCGGTGGCCCTCCCGGAAAAGCACGAGCGCCTCGTCGACGAGCGCGTTCAGATCCTGGGGGATGTGCTTGCCCGCGGGGAGGCGGGCGAAGGTGGCGAACTCGTTCACGAGCGTCTTGAGCTCCTCGACCTGCTGGATGATGGTCCGCGTGCAGTCGTCGAGCACCGCGCCGCCGTCGCGGAGCTGCGCTGCGTAGCGGCGGCGCAGCCGCTGCGCCGCGAGCTGTATGGGCGTGAGCGGGTTCTTGATCTCGTGGGCGATGCGGCGGGCCACCTCGCGCCAGGCCTCCATGCGCTGCACCCGTAGGAGATGGCTCACGTCCTCCAGGAAGAGCACGAGCCCCTGCGGGCTGCCCGCCTCGTCGAGCAGCCGCGCGCCCGTCACCAGCACCGCCACCTCCTGGCCGTCGCGGCGCAGCGCGAGCTGGCGCTCGAGCGGCCGCCCCGCGGGCAGGTCGCGCAGGAGATCGGCGGCGAGCTGACGGACCTCCGCGAACGCCTCGCCGGCGCACACGGCCGCCAGCGGGCGCCCGATGCAGGCGCGCCCGCTCGTGCCGAGCAGCGTCGCCGCGGCGTCGTTCATCGTGGTCACGCGTCCCTCGGCGTCGGTGGACACCACGCCCGCCGTGATGTTGGCGAGCACGATCTCGAGGTAGCGGCGGCGGCTCTCGATCTCGGCGCGGCCGGCCTTCAGGTCCTCGGTCATGCGGTTGAAGCCGGCGACCAGCGTGCCGATCTCGTCGTCGCCTTCGCCGGTGATCGTGTGGTCGAGGTCGCCCTGCGCGACGGCGCGCGTCCCCTCGGCCAGCCGCTGGATCGGCACGGTGATCCCGCGCGCGACGTAGAAGCCGACCCAGGTGGCCGAGAAGAGCACGACGAGCGTCACCAGCGCGAGCGTTATCGTGTAGGCGGTCTGGATGGGACGGCGCTGGATCTTGAGGCGGAGGAACTCGCCGAACGACCGGTCGATCTCCTCCCGCCGCTTGACGACGCTGTTCGGAACGTACGCATCCACGACCACGACCCCGATCGGGCTCCCGTCGACCAGCACCGGCGCCGCGGCGCGGACCATGTCGGCGTCGCCGACCGCGTCGACCACGGTCGTCTCCTCCCCGGCCGTCGCCCGTCGAACCAGGTCGGACCACGCGTCCACCCCGAGCCGGTCCTGCGGCAGGTCGGGCCGGCGGCTGCGCGCCAACGCGCGGCCTCCGGCGAAGACCTCGACGAGATCGAGCTGGAGCTCGTCGCGCCGTGCCTGGAGGAAGCCCTTGAGCGCCTCGCGCCGCGTGGGCTCAAGCAGGCGCTCCGCCGCGAGGTGCGCCGCGGTCTGGCGCGCGAAGCCGAGCGCGGTCGTGGCGAGGTCCTCGTAGTAGGCATGGGCGACCTGCAGCGAGCCCTGGAGCGCGTTCTCCACCTGGCCGTTGAACCACTTCTCGATCGAGTTCCCCATGAAGGACATCGCCACCAGAAAGAGCAGCGTCGCCGGCAGGAGCGCGATCGCCACGAACGCCGTGACCAGACGGGTGCGCAGGTGCGACCCCATGATCCGCCGCCGCCGGTCGAGGATGAGCTTCACGATGTTGCGGCCGACCAGGAAGACGAGCAGGACGAGCAGGATCAGGTTGAGGTTGATCAACGCCACCAGCACCGCGTCGGTTCCGAACGACGTGCTGCCCGCGGACTGCGGGAGGCGGATCTCGAAGAAGGCGAACACCACGACGGCGAGCGCCGTAGCGAGGATGATCCACCCCTCACGCCGCCGGCGGCGCACCTCGGGCGCGAGCGCCCCAGGGGGCGGCGAGTGAGACCGCTCCGGCATGAACGCGCGGATGATAGGGAGAAGCCGCCCCGAAGGCAAGACGGCTCCCCGCAACCTAAGTTGCTGAAATGACTGGACTCAGCGGCGCCAGAAGAGGTTGAGCAACAGCGTCAGGACGACGCTGACGAGCAGGCACGTCACGACCGGAAAGTAGAACGTGACGTGCTCGCGGCGGATGAGGACGTCCCCGGGGAGCCGACCGAGCCAGGGGATGCGCGGCGCGAGGAGGAGCGCGGCGCCGACGAGCACGATCAGCGCCCCGATCAGCACGAGCGTTCGACCCAGCTCGGGCATGCCACGCCCAGCATGCCCGACGGCCGCGGGGCCGTCCACCGCGGCCGATCCGGGTCAACGAAGGAGCTGGGCGAGGATCAGCACCTCACCCGCGGTCGCGACGAAGAACACCGCCGTGCGCAGGTAGGGGATACCGGCGATGTAGACCGCGGCGTGGGCGACGCGGCCCCAGAAGAAGAGCGTTGCCCCGAGCGCCGTCCCGGCGCTCGCTCGTCCGCTCGCGTGGGCAACCAGCACGAGGATGGCGAACGGCGCGAGGTTCTCGACGAGGTTTGCGTGGGCGCGCTGCGCGCGCCCCGCCCACGCGGGCACCTCGAGCGGCGTCTCGCGGTTACCGAGGCCCCAGGCGAGCCCTCCCGGCACCTGCGCGCGGCCGACGAGGTAGGTCACCGGCAGCACGAGGCAGAGCACCGCGCTCCACACCAGCATGGTGAGGTCGGTCGCCATCGTCCCCCTCCCTAGAGCAGATTGCCCTGCGCGGGCAGCGGGTTACGCACCCCCCGGCCGAAGTGGGCGTAGGCGCGGGCGGTGGCCACCCGCCCCTTCGGGGTGCGCGCCAGATACCCTTCCTGGATCAGGTACGGCTCGTAGACGTCCTCGATCGTGTCGCGCTCCTCGCCGACGGCGGCGGCGAGCGTCTCGAGGCCGACCGGACCCCCCGTGAACTTGTCGATGATCGTGAGCAGCAGCGCCCGGTCCATCTTGTCGAAACCCGCCTCGTCGACCTCGAGGAGCGCGAGGGCCGCGCGGGCGCTGGCGCTGGTCACGCGGCCGTCGCCGCGCACCTGCGCGAAGTCGCGCACGCGGCGCAGGAGCCGATTGGCGATCCGGGGTGTCCCGCGCGCCCGCCGCGCGATCTCGACCGCGCCGTCGGGCGCAAGCGCGACGTCGAGGATCGCCGCCGAGCGGACGAGGATGCGCTCGAGCTCGGGGGCGGCGTAGAAGTCGAGCCGGAACGTCGCCCCGAAGCGGTCACGCAGCGGCGAGGTGAGCAGCCCCGCGCGGGTGGTGGCGCCCACGAGGCAGAACGGCTTGAGCGGCAGCTTGATCGAGCGCGCGGTCGGGCCCTGTCCCACCACCAGGTCGAGCTGGAAGTCCTCCATCGCGGGATAGAGCGTCTCCTCGACCACCGCGTTGAGCCGGTGGATCTCGTCGATGAAGAAGACCTGCCCGCGCTCGAGGTTGGTGAGGATCGCCGCCAGGTCGCCGGGCCGCTCGAGGACCGGCCCCGAGGTCTGCCGCAGGCCGACGCCGAGCTCGCCCGCGATCACGTGCGCGAGCGACGTCTTGCCGAGCCCCGGCGGCCCGCAGAGCAGCACGTGGTCGAGCACGTCGCCGCGGGCGCGGGCGGCCGCCACCTGCACGCGCAGGTTCTCGCGGACCGACTCCTGGCCGACGTAGTCGTCGAGCGTGCGCGGCCGCAGCGGCGACTCGACGGCGACCTCGTCGTCGAGCGGAGCGGGGCTGAGCGGGCCGCCGGCGCGCATCGGCGTCACCCCGCGAGGCCCTGGAGTGCCGCGCGGATCACCTCCTCGAGCGGCGCCGCCGGCGGCGCGCTCTCGCGCACGGCACGCTCCGCCTCGGCGCGCCGGTAGCCGAGGTTCACCAGCGCCGAGATCGCCTCGGCATGCAGGCCGCCGGCGACGAGCGGCGGCGCGCGGAGCGACCCGTCGTCCGCCCGCCGGGCGAGCAACGCCGCGGGCTCGCGGCACTCGACCACGATGCGCTCGGCGAACTTGCGCCCGACGCCGGGGATCGTCTGCAAGCGGGCGGCGTCGCCGGCGGCGATGGTCGCCGCGAGCGCCGGGGCCGGCATGCCGGAGAGCACGGCGAGAGACGTGCGCGGTCCGAGCCCCTTCACGCGGCGCAGCAGGTGGAAGAGCTCGCGCTCGATCGGCGCGGCGAACCCGAACAGCTCGATGGCATCCTCGCGCACCTCGGTGTGCACGAGCAGGCGAACGCTCGTGCCGGCCGGCGGCAGATCGGCGAAGGTCTGCAGCGACACGTGGACCGCGTAGCCGACCCCGCCGACATCGACGGTGAGGCGCTCGGGCGACTTCTCCGCAAGGGTGCCCGCGAGGCTCGCGATCATGGCGCCCCCAGCGCCCGCGCCACGGCCCGCGCGAGCGGCACCTGCTGGAGGTGGCACAGCCCGATCGCGAGCGCGTCCGCGGCATCCGCCCGCGGCGGCGCGGTCAGGCGCAGCCGCGCCGCCACCCCCCGGGCGACGGCGTCCTTGCCCGCCCGCCCGTGGCCGACCGCGGCCAACTTCACCTCCGCCGGGGCGTACTCGTGCAGCGGCACGCCGGTCGTGGCGACCGCGGCCAGCACGGCGCCGCGCGCCTCGCCGAGGCGCAGCGCGCTCTGCACGTTGCGGGCGACGAAGGCCCGCTCGAGCACGACGGCGCCAGGCTGCCAGCCGGCGATCAGCCGCAGGCACTCGGCCTGGAGGCGTGCCAGGCGGGCAGCGAGCGTCTCGGTGAGCGGCAGCGCGATCGTCCCGCTGGCGACGTGGCGGAACGCCCCGCCGTCGCCCTCGACCACCCCCCAGCCCGTCACCCGGCTCCCGGGGTCGATGCCCAACGCCCGCAGGCTCACCTCCTCCCCCTCCCGCGCGGGCCGCGCCCTCAGGCCGACAGGCGCTCCAGCTCCTCGGCCGCGATGTCCATGTTCGACGACACGCTCTGCACGTCGTCGTGATCCTCGAGCGCCTCGAGCAGCCGCACCATCTGCTCGGCGGGCTTGCCCGTTATGGTGACCGTCGACGACGGCACCATCGTCACCTCCGCCGAAGCCAAGGTGACGCCCGCCTTCTCGAGCCCCTCGCGCACGGCCTCGAACCCCTCGGCCGACGTCAGAACCTCGAGGATGTCGCCCGCCTCGCGCACGTCTTCGGCACCCGCCTCGAGCGCCGCTTCCATCACCCGGTCCTCGTCGACGCCCGCCCGCTCGACCGTGATCAGCCCCCGCTTCTGGAACATCCACGCGACGCTGCCCGCCGCGCCCATGTTGCCGCCGTGCTTGGTGAGAAGGCTGCGGATCTCGGCGACCGTGCGGTTGCGGTTGTCGGTGAGAACCTGGACCAGAATCGCGACCCCGCCCGGGCCGTAGGCCTCGTAGGCCACCTCCTCGTAGGTCACGCCCTCGAGCTCGCCCGTGCCCTTCTTGATGGCGCGATCGATGTTGTCCGTGGGCATGCTGTTCTGCCGCGCCGTGAGGACCGCGGTGCGCAGGCGGGGGTTGGCGTTGACGTCGCCGCCGCCGAGCCGCGCGGCCACCGTGATCTCCTTGATGAGCTTGGTGAAGAGCTTGCCGCGCCGGGCGTCCTTCGCCGCCTTCTTGTGCTTGATGGAGCTCCATTTGGAATGGCCCGACATGACGACCGCCTCCGCCGGCTGTTAGCACATTGCGCCGCGCGAGCCCAGCCGGGATAATGCCCGTGCGGATGCGGTGGGGCTGGGCGGCGGCGCTCCTGATCGTCGGTGGCTGCTCCCTCTTCCGGGGCGCCCCCGCGCCGCCGCCGATGGTCGGCGGCGTGCAGGAAGGCGTGGCCTCCTGGTACGGCCCCGGCTTCCACGGCCGGCGCACGGCCAACGGCGAGATCTTCGACCAGTACGAGCTGACGGCAGCGCATCCCTCGCTGCCGCTCGGCACGCGCGCGGTGGTCACCAACCTGCGCAACGGCCGGGTGGTCGAGGTGCGCATCAACGACCGCGGGCCGTTCGTCGATGGGCGCGTGATCGACCTCTCCTACGCGGCGGCGCGGGTCCTCGGCATGGTCGGGCCGGGGACGGCGCGGGTGCGGGTCGAGGTCCTCGGGGCGGCGCCGCCGCGGCTCGCCGCGGACGCCGCGCCGCGACCGGGACGGGGACGCAGGCCGGTGCTGGCGCCGCAGCCCACCGCGCGCTACGTCGTGCAGATCGCCGCGTTCGGCGACGCCGGGCGCGCCGAGCACCTCCGCCGGGTGCTCGAGAGCCGCTTCCCCGACGCCCACGTGCGCCCGCTCGCCTCCGGCGACGATCGCTACTTCCGCGTGCTGCTCGGCCCGTACCCGATGCGCGGCGTGGCGGTCGCGCGGGCGGAGCTCGTGGGTCGTATGGGCTATCCCGCCGTGATCGCCGAGGACGCCGCGCCGTGAGGGCCCAGGCGGTTGCGCTGCTCCTGCTCGCGGGCGCGGTCGCCTGCGGGCCGGGGCGGGTCGTCCGCCACGGCGAGGTGAACGATGACCTCCTCGCCCGCATCCGCACGGGCCTCACCGCAGCCCGCGCCCTTGCCTTCCTGCGCCCCGTCCCGGCCCGCCTGCTCGACCAAGCCGCGCTCGCCTCGGTTCTCGCGCGCGAGATCGATCTCAGCTACGGCCCCGGCGACCTCGAGCGGCTCTCGGCGATCTACGCGCGCCTCGGCCTCCTGCCGCCCGGCGCTGCGCTGCGCCCCGCGCTCATGCGCCTCTACGAGGGGCAGGTGGCCGCGCTCTACGACCCGCGCACGAAGACGCTGGCGCTCGTGGCGAGCGCGCTCGCCCCGGAGGGCGGTCTCGGGCTCCGCCTGTTCGAGCTGCTCACCGGGCGGGACGTGGTCGGGGAGCTGCTCGTCGCCCACGAGCTGACGCACGCGCTCCAAGACCAGCACTGGGGCATTCCCACCGAGCCCGAGCCGCTCACCGACAGCCACGGCGACCGCCTGCTCGCGCGCCGCGCGCTCCTCGAGGGCGACGCGACGCTCGCCTCCTTCGGCTACGTCGAGCGCGGCCCCCTCGACGCGGGCACGCTCGCGCGCATCGAAGAGGAGCTCCACGGCATGCGCGGGGAGCTGCAGGCGCGCTACCCGGACGTGCCCGAGGTGGTGCGCGCGAGCCTCGCCCTGCAATACGACGAGGGCACGACGTTCGCGGGCTGGGCGCTCGCGGCGGGCGGCTGGTCGGCCGTCGACCGCGCCGAGGCCGATCCGCCCGAGTCGACCGAGCAGGTGCTCCACCCCGCGCGCTACTTCGGGCTGCGCGACCATCCGGTCACGATCGCCCTCGGCGGCACGGAAGCACTCGAGGCCAGCGGCTGGAAGCGCGTCTACGAGGACACGCTCGGCGAGCTCGACGTCCGCACGCTCGCCTTCGGCAGGCTTCCCGGCGCCGTTGCGGCGCGCGTGGCCGACGGCTGGGGCGGCGACCGCCTGCGCGCGCTCGCGCGCGGCGACGACCTCGTGCTCGTGTGGATGACCGCGTGGGACTCGCTCGCGGACGCCGGCGAGTTCGCCGACGCGATGCCGCACGTGTTGCCCGACGCCCGCATCGAGCGGCGCCAAGACCGCGTCCTCATGCTCCTCGGCCCGGCAGGCGGGCCCGACCTGCCCCGGCTGGCCGCGCGCGTCTGGCGGGAGAGCGTCGTGCGGCGCCCGGGTCAGCGGTAGCGGCCGCCGCGAGCCGCCGGCTCGGCGTCGAGGGCGGCCACGTCGACGAGCAGCCACGACCCGAGGCTACCAGTGTTGCCAACCCGGGCCGACGCCCCGTATAGGAGGCTCATGACGGGGTGGCAGCGCGTGGCGGTCGTCGGCGCGGGGGGCGAGCTGCGCGCGCCCGGCCGGATCGCCGCCGAGCTCGCGCGCGACGCTGCCGCCGGCGGCGTCGTGCTGACCGGCCATCCGTTCGGAGCCATCCCTCCGTACGCGCGGCTTCTCTGCCGTCACCTCGCGAGCCTCGGCCGGCCGTGGGCCGCGGAGGCCGACCTCGCCGCGGCCGCCGATCCGGACCTGCTCGCGCTGGCGCGGCGCAGCGGGTGTCGGGTCCTCATCATCGGCCCCGATCCGGACCCGCTTGCCGGTGACGAGGCGGCGCGGCGCGCCACGGCGCTGGCGCTCCGCCACCTCCGCCGTGCCGGCATCCGGACCGTGCTCCACCTCGTGGTCGGCCGCCCGGGCGACGACGCCGGCGTGTTCGCGCGCGCGGTCGCGCTCTGCGCCGCGGGGCGGGTGGCGTTCCCCGAGCTGCACCGCGGCGGCGACGAGGGGGACGAGGAGACGCAGCGCGGGTTCGCGTGGGCACGGCGGACGCTCTACGGGCATCGCGCGATCTGGCGGCGCACGGGACGCGACCTCCCGGCGCTGATCGCGAACTACCGCATCCGCCGCCGCCTCGCGGCGGCCGCGCCCGCGACCCCGACCGCGGCCATGCGGCTGGCGCGCGCGCTCGCCGCGCCCATCCGCGTGCGCGAGCGGGTCGCCTTCGTCTCGACGCTCGCCAGCGCCGTCCATGCCGGCGGCGACCACGTGCGTCACGCGTGGCTGCGGGCGCGCGCCGCGCGCGACCAGCGGCTGAAGGCGCTCGTCATCCGCCTGGAGGGAACCGTCGATGCCCGCGCCGCGCGCACGCTCGCGGCGCGCGTGCGGCGAGCCGTCGGGCGCACCGGGGAGCGCATCGTGATCGACGTCGCCGGGGTGGAGCAGGTGTCGCTCACGCTGCTCACCCGCTTCCTCGAGGAGCACGCGGCCCGCCTCGGCCAGCTCCGCGGCCGGCTCGCCTTCCGCAATCTCGCTCCGGCGCTTGCCGCGCTGCGCCACAACCTCCACGGCATGCTGCCCAACGCCGCGCTGCTCGAGCGCGACCTCGAGGAGCTCGCGTAGCGCGGCGCCGCGTCAGCTCGCGTAGGTTCGATCGAGGTAGCGCACGATGTCGGCCGACTCGAACAGGGCCGCGCCCGTGTTCGGGTCCGCGAGGTAGGGAACCTGCATCCGGCCCGAGCGCGCGACGAACGCCTCGCGCTGCGGGCTCCCCTGGGCGACGTTGTGCAGGACGTACTCCAGCTCGAGCTCGCAGAGCGCCTCGCGGACGAGCCGGCAGTAGGGCGAGGCCTCGAAGCTCCACAGCTCGAGCGGCCGCTCGGGGTGCCGCGCGGCCCGGTACGTCCGGCCGCGCGTCGGCCGGCAGAGCGACGCCAAGCCCGAGGTGACGTCGGTCACGACCGGCAGCGCCAGCAGCGCCGGCACGTTGCCGTCGCCGTAGGCCGCGAACAGGTGGCGCACGATGTCGTCGGACTCGTACAGCGCGCGGCCCGCGTTCGGATCGACGAGGTAGGGGAGCTGCACCCGGCCCCCTTGGCGGCGCACCTCCTCGCGGAAGCGCGGACCGCCGCGCGGACAGGGACGGATCAGGACGTCGAGGTCGAGGATCGACAGCGCCTCCCGAACCTTGCGGCAGTACGGGCAGGCCTCGAACTCGTAGAGCACCAGTGGCCGGGCCGGACGCTCTGCCCGCGTCCCCACCGCCATGCCCGCGCCGGCGCGGGCGACCGACGCGGCGAACGAGGTGACGACATCGAGCGTGCGGCTCATGGCTTGCCCCCCTCGAGCAGCGCGCGGGCGCGCCGCAGGAGGGCGCGCTCGTTGGCGAACGCGACGCGCGCCTCGGCGGCGTCGAGCGCGAACCAGCGCACCGCGTCCATCTCCGCGTCGCGGTCCGCGAAGCGACCACCGCGCCAGCGCATGAGGTAGAAGCGGACGCGCTTGAGCACGCGCACGGGCCGCCCGTCGGGGTCGCGCCGCGCGTACCAGTACGTCACGTCGCCGAGCGGGCGCTCGGCGGTCGCGAGCATGCCGGTCTCCTCGCGCACCTCCCGCAGGGCCGCGTCGACCACCCGTTCGCCCGGCTCGACGTGTCCCTTGGGGATCCCCCAGACGAGAACGTCGCGGCCCGGCGGCCGGCGGGCCGCGAGCACGACTGTCCACCGCCCGCCGCGCCGGCGGTAGACCAGCCCGCCGGCCGACAGCTCGCGCGCGAGCGGGGGACGCACCGCCGTCAGCGGGTCGTCGCCTCGGCGAGCCATGCGAGGTATGCCGCCGCGCCCGCACGCACCGGCAGCGCCAGGACCTCGGGCACCGCGTAGGAGTGCAGCGTCTGCACCCGGGCTGCCAGCGCGTCGGCGTCGACCGCCCGCGCCTTGACGAGCAGGAGGTGCTCCGCGGCCTCCTCCACGGCCCCTTCCCAGCGATAGATGGAGCGCATCGGCCCGACGACGTTGACGCAGGCCGCGAGTCGTTCCTCCACGAGCGTCCGACCGATGCGCACCCCCTCCTCGGCGGTCGCGACGCTCACCAGCACGACCACGGCCTCGCCCGCGTTCATCGCAGCCTCCCTGCTCCCGCCGCCGCACCCCGCCCCGGACGCCGGTGCTCGAGGATCGCATCGTAGTCGAGCGGCCCGGGCCGCGCCGTGGCCCGCCCGCGCCGGCGGCGCAGCCGCGCCCGCAGCCGCGCCCGCAGCCGCACGAGCCAGCCGCGACGGGCCGCCGACGGCAAAGGCAGGAGGCCCGCGGCGCGCAGCGGCGCGGTGAGCGCGTCGGCGACGTCGGGGGCCAGCAGGCCGCGTCGCAGCGCGTCGCCGAGCGAGTTCTCGAGCCGCCGCGCCGTGTAGCCCGAGCGTGCGACCATGTCGCCCGCCACGCGGGCGACGTCCTCCGCCTCGAGCCACCCGCCCGCGCCGAGCACGAGGGCCGTCTGGAAGTAGTTGAAGGTCGGCACGACCCGCCGCCCGAACCGCTGGAACGCCGCAGGCGGCGTGCGCCGCTCGAGGTTGATCAGGATGCGGTCGACGGCGTCGAGGCCGGCGGCGCGCTCGGCGAGCGCGAGTATCTCCGGGGCGATCTCCGCGTCGACCCCGATCCGCCCGAGCAGCGCTTTCAGCCGGGGCGACCGCAGGTGCCCCGCCAGCACGTCGGCGTACAGCGAATAGGTGAGGGCGTCGGACTCCCAGTCGTCGCCGAAGAGCAGCTCGCGCGCCTGCGCGGGCGCCGCGAGCCGCCCGCGCAGCAGCTCGACCAGCTTGAAGCCGACGTGCTCCCGCAGGCTGCCGAGCTTGCCGCGGCGGAGGTTGCGGAGCTGATCTTTGAACGCGATGCCGTCGTAGGGGACGCCGTCGAGGGCGAGCTTGTCGCGGATCGCCTGGCCGATCTGCGGCGGGCTCGCCGAGATGAAGTAGACCAGCAAGAGACACCCCCGGCGCTCGGCCGCGGCCTTGATCGCCTTCATCAGCTCGGCGACGCCGGGCACCTCGACCTTGTCCTCACCACGCTCGCGCGCGGTCCGCCAGAGCTGACGGAGCGTGTCGAACTCGCTGCGGAGATAGGTCTTGTCGAGATCCCAGCGGCAGAGCAGCGCCGGCGGGGCGGCGGGGGGACGGCGGTGGAGACGCAGCCGCATCCGGCTCACTGCACCGCCGCGATCGCGTCGGCGACTTCGGCGGGGACCCGGTCGCGCACGGCCTTCGCCGCCACCTTCACGGCGTTCGCGATCGCCGCGGCCGACGAGCGGCCGTGACACTTGATGAGGAGGTGCTCGAAGCCGAGGATCGGGGAGCCGCCGTAGCGCGCGTAGTCGGTGAGCTCGCGCAGCCGGTCCATGCCGCGCGAGAGCAGCGTGAGCCCGACGCGCCACGCGAGCCGGCGCTCGGCCGCCGCCCGGGTCACCTCCTCGAACGCCTCCGCGATGCCCTCGATCAGCTTGAGCGCGACGTTGCCGAGCAGCCCCTCGCAGACGATCACGTCGGCCCGGGCGCCGACGAGCTCGTTGCCCTCGATGTTGCCGACGAAGTGCAGCCCGGGCTGTCGGGCGAGGCGGCGGTGGGCTTCCGCCAGGACTTCGCCGCCTTTGTGGCTCTCGGCGCCCATGTTGAGCAGCCCGACGGCGGGGCTCGGCACCTTCGAGATCCGCCGCGCGTAGGCGCTCCCCATGAGCCCGAACTGGACGAGCTCGTCGGCGTCGCACCGGACCGTCGCGCCCACGTCGAGGAGAAGCGCGAACCGGTCCTGCTCCGGGCGGGCCGTCCGCCTCGGGTACACGCTCGCCAGCGCCGCGCGGCGGATGCCGGGCAGCAGGCGGAAGTGGCGCGCACAGGAGAGCACGGCGGCGCCCGTGTTACCCGCGGACACGAGCGCGTCCGCACGGCCATCGGCGACCGCGCGGACGCCCACGACGAGCGACGCGTCCCTGCGGTTGCGCAGCGCTTCGTGGGCGACCTCCGCCATGCCGATCGCGTCGCTGCAGTGGAGGACCTGGATGTGCTCGGGATCGTAGGGCACCCCCTCGAGCACCTCCTGGATGCGGCGCTCGTCGCCCACGAGCAGCACCTCGATGTCGGTGGCCAGCGAGACCTGCGCCACGCCCTTGACGACCTCGTCGGGGGCGTGGTCGCCGCCCATGGCGTCGACCGCGATCGTCGGCACTACCCGACCTCCCGGGCGAGCCGCGCGCGGAGCCTGGGCTCGTCGACGCCGACCTTGAACGCCTTGCGGCCGTTCACGCAGAGCACGGGGACCTCCTCGCCGTAGGCGCGTGCGAGCGCGGGGTCGCCGTCGACGTCCACCTCCTCCAGCGTGAGCCGCACGTCGCGCGCGACCCGATTCACCACCGCCCGCATCTCCTCGCACAGATGGCAGCCGGCTCGGGTGTACAGCGTCAGTCGGATCGTGTCGCCCGCGGTTGACACTCTGCCACCCCTCAAGTACAGACCATCCCTCGGCGCGGCAAGCCCGCGCCACCCCTGAGCACGGTCCTCGACGATGCCCTACGCCGTCATCCGCACCGGTGGGAAGCAGTACCGGGTCGCCCCGGGTGACGTCGTACGCGTCGAGCGTCTCGAGGGGGCGGTGGGCGCCCCGGTCGAGTTCGGGGAGGTCCTGCTCACCGCCGCCGATGGGGCGGTGCGCGTCGGGACGCCGCTGGTGGAGGGCGCCGTCGTGCACGGGCGGATCGTCGAGCAGGCCCGCAGCCGCAAGATCCTGGTCTTCAAGAAGAAGCGGCGGAAGAACTACCGCCGGCGCCGCGGCCACCGGCAGGCCGTCACCGTCGTGCACGTGACGGCGATCGCATAGCGCGGGAACGCGGGATGGCGCACAAGAAGGGACAGGGCTCGAGCCGCAACGGGCGGGACTCCCGCGGGCAACGCCGCGGCGTCAAGGTGTTCGGCGGGCAGCGGGTCGTGGCCGGCAACATCCTCGTGCGCCAGGTCGGAACCCGGATCCATCCCGGCGCCAATGTGGGCGTCGGCCGCGACTGGACGCTCTTCGCGCTGACCGACGGGACCGTCCAGTACGAGCGCTGGGGCAAGGACCGCACGCGCGTGCGCGTGGTGCCTCCGGCTCAGGCCTGACCTCGGCCGCCCGTCGAGGAACGCGCCGCTCGGCGAGCCGAGGTCGCACGCGGGGCGGTTCTGCCGTCTCGTCCGTGGAGCCCCGGTCGCGCTTCCGCTAGCATGCCGCGCGGGGCATGAAGTTCATCGACGAGGTGCGCATCGAGGTCGAGGCCGGCGACGGCGGCCGCGGCTGCGTGAGCTTCCGGCGGGAGAAATACGTCCCGCGCGGCGGGCCCAACGGCGGCGACGGCGGCGACGGCGGCGACGTCGTGCTGCGGGCCGACCCGGGCCTCGCGACGCTGCTCGACCTCTCCTATCCGCAGCGCCTGCGCGCCGGGCGGGGCGAGCACGGGCGCGGCAAGGACCAGCACGGCGCCCGCGGCGCCGACCTCGTGCTGCGCGTTCCCCCGGGCACGCTCGTTTTCGACGACACGAGCGGCGCGCTGCTCCACGACCTGCGCACGCCCGGCGACGAGGTCGTGGTCGCGCACGGCGGGCACGGCGGGCGCGGCAACATGCACTTCGCCACGCCCACCGACCGGGCGCCGCGCCGCGCCGAGCCGGGGACGCCGGGCGAGCGGCGCACGCTGCGCCTCGAGCTGCGTGTGCTCGCCGACGCGGGCCTGCTCGGCTTCCCCAACGTCGGCAAGTCGACGCTGATCCGCGCGCTTTCGGCCGCTCGCCCGCGTGTCGCCGACTACCCGTTCACGACGCTGGTGCCGCACTTGGGCGTCGTGCGCGTCGACGACGACACGAGCCTCGTGCTCGCCGACGTCCCCGGGCTCGTCCCGGGGGCGCACGCGGGCCAGGGGCTCGGGGCGCGGTTCCTCCGCCACCTCGCACGCACGGCCGTGCTGGTCCACCTCCTCGACGTCTCGGGCCTCACCGGCCGCGATCCGCTCGCGGACTTCGACGCGCTCGGCCGCGAGCTCGCGCTCGCCAGCCCGGCGCTCGCCGCCAAGCGACAGATCGTGGTGGCCGGGAAGCTCGACCTCGCCGAGACGCGTGCCGCGCTCGCGGCTGCCCGCGCCCGCTTCGCCGCGCGCGGTATCGAGCTGCTCGCCGTCTCCGGCGCGACCGGCGAGGGCGCGCGCGAGCTGGTGGCGCGGCTCGCGGCGGCCGTGGGCGCCGCCCGCGCCGAGGGAGCGCCAGCCCGGGCCGCGGCGCCGTGAACGCCGCCGACGAGAAGGCGCGGGTGCTCGGCCGCGTGCGCCGCGCGGTGGTGAAGGTGGGCAGCAACATCCTCGCCGGGCCCGCGGGGCTTCGCCGCGGCCGGGTGCGCGCGCTCGCCGACCAGGTGGCCGCGCTCGCGGCGGCCGGCCGCGAGATCGTGCTGGTCAGCTCGGGCGCCGTGGCCGCGGGCGCGCCGCGGCTCGGCCCGGCGCGCGGCGGGCTCGAGTGGCGGCAGGCGGCCGCCGCGGTCGGGCAGCCCACGCTGATGGCGGCCTACGGCCGCGGCTTCGCGCGCCACGGCCGCCACGTGGCCCAGGTGCTGCTCACGCACGCTGACCTGGCCGACCGCCGCCGCTGGCTCAACGCCCGCCACACGATGCGCATGCTGCTCGGCCTCGGCGTCGTCCCGATCGTCAACGAGAACGACACGGTTGCGGTCGAGGAGCTCAACTTCGGCGACAACGACAACCTCTCGGCCCTCACCGCGTCGCTCGTCGAGGCGGACCTGCTGGTGATGCTCACCGACGTCGCCGGTCTCTTCGACGCCGACCCCGGGCTGGCGCGCCGCGCGACGCTCGTGGCCGTCGCGCGGGCGAGCGACGCCGCCTTGCGGGCGGCGGGGCCGGCGCGCAGCGCCATCGGCCGGGGCGGCATGGCGTCGAAGGTGGCCGCGGCGCGCAAGGCGGCCGCCGCCGGCATTCCTACGATCATCGCCGACGGGACGCGCCCGGGCGCGCTCGCCGCGGTCTTCGACGCCGCGGCGGCCACCGGCACGCTCGTCCTCCCCGAAGGCGATCCGCTCGCGCGGCGCAAGCACTGGATCGCCTACGCGCTGCGGCCCGCGGGCACGCTGCGCGTCGACGCGGGCGCGGAGCGGGCGCTCGGCCAGGGCAAGCGCAGCCTGCTGCCGTCGGGCGTCCAGGCGGTCGAGGGACATTTCGGCGTCGGCGCCTGCGTGCGCGTGTGCGGCCCGGACGGCCGTGAGGTCGCACGCGGGCTCGTCAGCTACGCCGCCGCGGACCTCGAGCGCATCAAGGGAGCGCACACACGTGACATCGTGCGCCTGCTCGGCTGGAAGGGTAGCGACGAGGTGATCCACCGCGACGACCTGGTGGTGCTGTAGGCCGCGCGCTTGCTACACTGCCGCCCGCATGACGACGGCGCTCTCCCCGGAGGCCGAGCGGGCCGCCGAGGCGCTCACCGCCGCCGCGCGGGCCGCGGCGCGGGCGCTCGCCGGCGCCTCCGCGCGGGCGAAGGACGCCGCGCTGCGCGCCGGCGCGGCGGGGCTCCGCCGGGCCGAGCCGGCGCTGCTCACAGCCAACGCCGCCGACGTCGCGCGCGCGCGCCAGGGCGGCGAGAGCGCGGCGTTCGTCGACCGGCTCACGCTGACGCCCGAGCGGATCGCGGCGATGGCGCGCGGCCTCGAGGAGATCGCGGCGCTGCCCGACCCCGTGGGCGAGACCATCGCGGCCTGGCGGCGGCCCAACGGGCTCGAGATCGCCCAGGTGCGGGTCCCGATCGGCGTCGTGCTGTCGATCTACGAGTCGCGCCCGAACGTCACCGCGGACTCGGCCGCGCTCTGCCTCAAGACCGCCAACGCGGTCGTCCTCAAGGGCGGGGCGGAGTCCCAGGCGACCAGCGGCGCGATCGCCGAGGCGCTGCGCGGCGCGATCGCGGCGGAGGGCCTGCCGGCGGCGGCGGTCCAGCTCGTCGAGGGCGGGCGCGAGGTCGTGCGCGCGCTGCTCCGGCGCGACGACCGCATCGACGTCGTGATCGCGCGCGGCGGGGAGGCGCTCAAGCACACGATCGTCGCCGAGAGCCGCATTCCCGTGGTCAAGCACTTCGAGGGCATCTGTCATCTCTACGTCGACGCGACCGCCGACCTCGACATGGCCGAGCGCCTGTGCCTCGACGCCAAGGTGCGGCGCCCGAGCGTGTGCAACGCGATCGAGAACCTGCTCGTGCACGAGGCGGCCGCGGCGGCGTTCCTGCCGCGCGTCGTGCGCGCGCTGCGCGCGCACGGCTGCGAGGTCCGCGGCTGCCCCGCGACGCGCCGGCTCGTCCCCGACGTCGTGCCGGCTACCGACGCCGACTGGGACACCGAGTACCTCGACCTCGTGCTCAGCGTCGCGGTGGTGCCCACGCTCGAGGCCGCGATCGCCTTCATCGCCGCGCACGGCACGGGGCTCGCCGAGGCGATCGTCACCGAGAGCTACGCCGCCGCCGAACGCTTCCTCGCCGACGTGGATTCCGCCGCGGTCTTCGTGAACGCCTCGACGCGCTTCACCGACGGCGGCGAATTCGGCTTCGGAGCCGAGGTCGGCATCAGCACGAACCGCCTCCACGCCCGGGGGCCGATGGGGCTGCGCGAGCTCACGACCTACAAGTACCGGGTGCGCGGCAGCGGGCAGACGCGCGGTTGACCGGCGGCGTCGGCATCTTCGGCGGCACGTTCAACCCGATCCACCTGGCGCACCTGCGCGCCGCCGAGGAGGTGCGCGAGGCGCTGGGCCTCGCCGAGGTGCGCTTCGTCCCGTGCGCCGTTCCGCCGCACAAGGCCGACGCGGCGCTCGCCGCGCCCGCGCACCGCCTGCGCATGGTCGAGCTGGCGACCGCCGGTGTGCCGGGCTTCCGCGCCTGGGATGTGGAGCTCACCCGGCCGGGGCCGTCGTACTCGATCGACACGCTGCGCGCGCTGCGCGCCGAGGTCGGGGAGCGGACGCCCGTCGCGTTCGCGCTCGGGCGGGACGCCTTCGCCGACTTCGCGACGTGGCGGGAGCCCGACGCGATCCTCGGGCTGTGCGACGTGGTCGTCATCACCCGCCCGCCGTGGCCGGCGACGCTCACGGCGGAGGACTTTCCCGTTGCCTCCCGGGGGGCCATCTGTTACGATGCAGCCAGTGGGTCGTTTCGCCACGCGTCGGGGCATACGGTGAGGCTGCTGCCGGTCACCGCGCTCGATGTCTCGGCGACCGCGATCCGCGACCGGGTCGGCGCGGGCCGCTCGATCCGCTTCCTGGTGCCGGCCGCCGTCGAGGCGTACATCGCGGCGGCGGGCCTCTACCGTCCGGAGGTCGCCGCGCGTTGACCGCCCTGCCCGGCTGGGAACGGGCGCTCGAGTGCACGCGCGCCGCGCTGGACCGCAAGGCCTACGACCTGCTGGTCCTCGAGACCGGCGGCGTGAGCAGCATCGCCGACTACTTCGTTCTCTGCAGCGGGCGCTCCGACACCCAGGTGCAGGCCATCGCCGACGCCGTCGAGGCGCACCTCGAGGGACTCGGCGTCCGGCCGCTCGCGGTCGAGGGACGGCAGCACGGGCAATGGGTGCTGCTCGACTACGGCGACGTCGTGGTGCACGTGTTCTACGTGCCGGTGCGCGAGTTCTACGATCTCGAGCGCCTGTGGAGTCGCGCGCCGCGGGTGGAGCTGCCGGAGCCGTTCCAGAGCCGCGCGCGCAGCCAGAAGACCGGGACCGAGCACGGCTGACGACGGCCCGGGGCCGTCACGGATTTGCCGCCGTCGCCGCGTTCTCTCGCGCCGGCGCCGCTCCGTGCAGGGTCGCCAGGCGAACGGCGGCCGAGGGCGCGCAGGGGCCTGCCTGCCGCGCGCATGCGGCTTGCGTCCGCTCGCGCCGCCATGCGGCGGAGCCTGCGCACCGGGCTGCTCGTGCTCGTCACGGCGTTCGCCGTGAGCCCCGCACCGGCGCGCGCCGACGCGGCTTCTCCGCGCGCCTGCGCCGGCACGTGCGGGGACGGCGTCGTCGACGCCGGCTGCGAGCAGTGCGACCTCGGGGCCGCGAACTGTCCCCCCGGAACCCTCTGCGACGCGGGCTGCACCAGCGACTGTCGCATCATCGGCCGCTGCACCGGCGGCGGCGGGGCGTGCACCACCGCCGCCGACTGCGCGCCCGGGGAGGGCTGCTGCGGCAACGGCCTGCGCGAGCCGGGCGAGCAGTGCGACGACGGCAACCTCCTCGACGGCGACTGCTGCTCCTCCGACTGCCGGATCGAGCCCGCGGATCGCTGCGCGCCCGAGGTCTGCGCGGCGGCCGGGCCGCACCTGCGGCCCATCGCGGATGCGACCGCCGTGATCGCCGGGCGCGTCCCTGCGGGCGTCGAGCGCCGCTGGCGGACCGCGGGGCGGATCGTGCTCGGGCCGGCGAGCGCCGCCCCGGACGCCCGCGCCGTCGAGCTACGCGTCACGCAGCACGGCGCGGACGTCTGTCGCGCGGACGCCGGCGCGGGCGCGTTCGTCCCGCGCGGCGCTCGCTGCCCGCGGCGCTGGCGCCTGCGAACGGCCACCCGCGCGCTCGAGGGGTTGCTCCGCCAGCCGCGGCTAAGGCGCGGGGGCGGCCGGGCCTGCGCCGCCCGGCTCGGCTACGCGCTGCGGGGCGCCTTCGGCTCGCTCGTGCCGCTCACGCAGCCGGGCCTCGTGCGCCAGAGCCTCACCATCGGCGACGACTGCTACACGGCGCTCCTCGTCTGCAGCGTCGACGGCGACGGGGCGCTCGTCTGCCGCCCGGCGCGCGTCGGACCGCCGCCCTGACGGGCGGTCGCCGTCCCGATCTGGGCAGCTACGCGGCCACGCGGGCGCCGAAGAGATGCGCGTGCATGGCAGCGAGGCTCGCCAGGTCGTGCACGTCGCGGGCGAAGTTCGGCACGCGGACGAGCGGCACGCGCCGCGAAAGGCCGGCCGCGAACTGCTCGATGCGCAGCGACTCGCCGCGCGCCAGCGCCTGGTAGTCGGCGAAGTTCTCCGCGAGCGCCGCGGTCTCCTCGGGCCGCCCCGGCAGCGCCCGGCCGATCGCGGCGGCGACGTCCGCGACGTCCTCGGGACCGACCTCGGCGCGCCCGCCGCCGCGCCCGCCCGCGGCGGCGCGGAACTCCGCGTGCACCCGGTTCATCACCACGCCGCGCAGCGGCATGTGCAGCGCCGCCATCTTGCTCGAGAGGTACTCCGCGTCGCCCAGCACCTGCTCCTCGGGGCTGGTCACCAGCACGAAGGCGGTCTCGGCCCCCCGCAGGATCGCGGTCGCCCGCTCGATGCGCTCGTGGAAGTTGTCGAACAACCCGCTCATGCTGCCGAAGAAGTCGGATATCTCCGCGAGCGCCGACACCCCGGTGGCCTGCTCGAGCCGCCGCAGGAGAAACCCCGCGGTGCGGTTCACGGCGCGCAGCGCCGACCAGCCCGCCGAGAAGTACGGGCGCACGAACCAGCGGATCACCTTGCGGTCGAGGAAGTCGTCGAGCCGCCGCGGTGCCTCGAGGAAGTCGAGGGCGTGGCGGGTGGGCGGCGTGTCGACCACGATGAGGTCCCAGCGCCCGCTCTCGGCGAGCGCGCAGAGCTGCTCGATCGCGACGTACTCGTACGAGCCGGCGAAGGTCTGGGAGAGGTGCTGGTAGAACGGGTTGGCGAGGATGCGCGCGCGAGCCTCGGCCGGGGCATGGCGCTCGACGAGCGCGTCCCACGCGCCCTTCTGATCGAGCATCATCGCGGCAAGCCCGCCGCGCGGACGGAGACCCTGGGCGGCGAAGACCTCGGCCGGGATGTCGCGCGGCTCGGCGTCGAGGCTCTCGAGCCCGAGGGACGCAGCCAGCCGCCGGGCCGGGTCGATCGTGAGCACGACGGTGCGCCGCCCGCCGAGCGCGCCCCACAGCGCGATCGAGGCCGCCACCGTCGTCTTGCCGACCCCGCCGCTGCCGGCGGCGATGACCACCCGATGCCCGGCCACCAGCTCGCCGAGCGTCACGACCGCACCCTCGCGCGCATGCGCGCGGGAGCGATCGCCGCCTCGAGCACGTCGGACAGGCGGGCGAGCGCGGCGCGGTCGAACTCTTCCACGAACAGGAACGGCAGCTCCGCGACGGCCGCCACAGGCAGCGCCGCGCGCAGCGCCGCCAAGTGCTGCGCGTTGATCGCCGCCCACCCCTCCTCTTCCCGCGCCCGGTCGGCGACCGCGGCGAGCAGCGCGCCCCATTCGGCCGGCGCCTGTGCCGCCGCCGTGCGCAGCGCGTCGAGCAGCGCCGCCGCGAACCGCCGCCGATGGAGCCGGTTGACCACCACCCAGCCGAGGGGGAGCCCGAGCGGCCCGGTGAGCTCCGCGTGCGCCTCGAGCGCCTCGGTCACCGGCATCTCCTCGGCGACCGTCACCAGGTGGATCGCCGTGGCGCGCGGATCGCGCAGGAAGGCCGCGATCCGCGCCGCCTCGCGCTGGACGAGGCCCGCACCGAAGGTGTCGCGCGCCGCCTGCGGCATGCGCAGGTGTTGGAGCGCGTGCCCGGTCGCCGGCGCGTCGACCACCACCGCGTCCCAGGCCCGCAGCCCCGCCTCCTCGCGCGTCGCCTCGTACCAGATCTTGCCGACGGTCATCAGCTCCTTCAGCCCCGGCGCCGCGGCGACGAAGTACTGGTAGACCCGGCTCGCGAAGATCGTGTGCAGCAGCCGTTTCACCGGGATCACGAGCTGGAGGTATTCCTCGAGCGCCGCGCGCCCCTCGACCGCCGCCACGTGGAGGCCCGGGCCCACCTCGACCGGCTGCGCCCCCGCGCCTCCCGCCCCGAGCACGGCGGCGAGGCGACCGCTCGCTTCCATCTCGACCGCGAGCGTGCGTCGACCGCGGCGCGCGAGGATGAGCGCCAGAGCCGCCGCGACCGTGGTCTTGCCGACCCCGCCCTTGCCGATCACGAAGTGGACGCGGCGGTCGAGGACGCCGGGCACCTCAGCCGTGGCGGCGGAAGACCAACGAGACGTTCGTTCCCCCGAAGCCGAAGGAGTTCGAGAGGGCTACCTCCACCTGGGCGGGGCGCGCGCGGTTCGGCACGTAGTCGAGGTCGCACGCGGGATCGGCGGCGTCGAGGTTGATCGTGGGCGGCAGCACGCCACGCTCGAGCGCCAGCACCGTGTAGGCCGCCTCGACCGCCCCCGCCGCGCCGAGGAGGTGGCCGGTCATCGACTTGGTGGAGCTCACCGCGAGCGACCGCGCGTGCGCGCCGAACACGCGCTTGATGGCGAGCGTCTCGGCCTCGTCGTTGTAGGGCGTGCCGGTGCCGTGGGCGTTGATGTAGCCGATCTCCTCGGGCGACACACCGGCGTCCGCGAGAGCGAGCGCCATGCACTCGGCGGCGCCGACGCCCTCCGGGGCGGGCTGAGTCATGTGATAGGCGTCGCAGTTGGCGCCGTAGCCGATCAGCTCCGCGTGCACGTGCGCACCGCGCCGGCGCGCGTGCTCGCGCTCCTCCAGCACGAGCATGCCGGCGCCCTCCGCGATCACGAACCCCTCCCGCCGTGCATCGAACGGCCGGCTCGCGCGCCCGGGCTCGTCGTTGAAGCTCGACGCGAGCGCGCGCATGGCGGCGAAGCCCGCGACGCCGAGGTAGCAGATCGGCGCCTCCGCACCGCCCGCGAGCATCACGTCCTGGCGGCCCGCCCGGATCAGGTCGAAGGCCTCGCCGAGCGCGTGGGCCGCCGACGCGCACGCGCTCATCGTGGCGTAGCTCGGCCCGCGCGCGCCGAAGCGGAGCGCGATCTGGCCGGCGGCCATGTTGGGGATCAGACGCGGGATGAAGAACGGCGACACCCGGCGGTGGTCCTTCGCAGCGAACAGCCGGTAGGCGTCCTCGAGGGTGACGATGCCCCCCATGCCGACGCCGACGATCACGCCCACCCGCTCGGCCGCCGGCAGCGGCGTCGGGAACCCCGCGCGATCGACCGCCATGTGCGCCGCCGCGAGCGCGTAGTGGATGAAGAGATCCATCTTCTTGAGGTCCCGGCGCTCCACCCAGCGCTCGGCCTCGAAGTCGTGAACCTCGCCCGCGATACGCGCCGGCAGCCCGGCGGCGTCGAAGCGGGTGATCGGGCCGATTCCGGAGCGTCCGGCGGTGAGCGCTTCCCAGTTCGGCTCGGTGCCCGTGCCGAGCGGCGAGACGAGCCCGAGCCCGGTGACCACGACCCGACGGCGGGTGCCGTTCGTCCCGTGCAAAGCGGCGTCATGCTAGGGGCGCCCTCCCGGGGAGTCAAGGTGGAAGCCGGCCGACGCCGTGCATCCAGAGCACGAGATAGCTCGCTGCGGTGGCGAGCGCGAGCGCGCTCGCGAGCGCGTCGGCCCAGTGCGCCTGCGCGCGCAGGTACACGGTGCGCGGCCGCCCCGAGTTGAAGCCGCGCAGCTCGAGCGCCATCGCCATGCGATCAGCCCGCCGCAGCGCGCCGACAAACACCGGCACGATCACCGGCACGTAGCGACGGAGCCGCGTGCGCACGCCGCCGTGCCCGAACTCGAGGCCACGGCAGCGCTGCGCCTCCACCACCGTCAGCGCGGCGTCGAAGAAGACCGGGACGAGCCGGAAGGCGAGCGTGAGCGTGAAGCCGACCGCGTAGGGCACCCCGACCCGCCCGAGCGCATAGGCCACCTCCTCGACGCGCGTGACACTCAGGAAGAGGAGACCGGCGGCGAGGAACGTGTCGAGGCGGATCGCGGTCGAAAGCCCGAAGGTGAAGCCCGCCCGCGTGGGTCGCAGCACCGTCCCGTAGAAGAACGTCCAGATGACGAGCGTGAAGACGAACACGATCACGAACATCACGCGGAAGCGGCGCGCGTTCGCGAGCCCGCCACCGGCCCACAGGAGGGCGGCGACCGCGGCGGCGAGCGGCAGCTCGAAGCGCGGATCGTCGACGACGAACGCCGCGACCACGAAGGCGAGGAGGCCGACGAGCTTGGTCACCGGGTGCAGGCGGTGCAGCACGCTCGGCGCGGGAACGTAGAGGGTGAGGGTCATGTTCCGCCCCCGCAATAGCCCCCCGTGTCCCGCGCGCAAGCCGGCCCCCGGCCTAGGCGCCCGGCGTCCCCGATGCTATGGACGGGGGACCTGCTCTTCGGAAAGGGGGTCGCATGACGAATCAATGGCGACGGGGCGTGCTGCTGGCCGCGGTGTTCGCAGCGGGGTTCTTCTGCGGATCGGCAAGTCGGCGGAGCGCCCGCGCCCAGCTCGGTGAGCTGGGAGGGAAGGCCATGGAGAAGGCGGCGGAGTCCGGCGGAGCGCTCGGCTCCGTCGCGAAGCTCGCGGCCGCGATCGGCGAGATGCAGCAGCACGTCGACGGCCTGCAGAAGAACCTCGAGACGTTCAAGCAGGTGAAGGCCGCGCTCGGCGGCTGACGCGAGGTGGGGGGAGCGCGCCATGCTCAAGGAGTTCCGGGAGTTCGCTCTCAAGGGCAACGCGGTCGATCTCGCGATCGGCGTCATCATCGGTGCTGCCTTCGGCGCGATCGTCAACTCGCTGGTGAACGACGTGCTCATGCCGCCGATCGGGAAGCTGCTCGGCGGCGTCGACTTCACGAACTTCTTCATCGTGCTCGGCAGCGGCTCGTACCCGACGCTCAAGGCGGCCAAGGACGCGGGCGCCGCGACGCTCAACTACGGCGTCTTCCTCAACACCGTGATCAACTTCACGATCATCGCGTTCGTGCTGTTCGTGGTGGTCCGCATGATGAACCGCCTCAAGCGGCAGGAGGCTACCGCGGCCCCCGCGCCGGCCGCCAAGGCGTGCGGCTTCTGCGCGATGGAGATCCCGCTCGCCGCCAAGCGCTGCCCGCACTGCACGAGCACGCTGTAGTCACCGGAGCCATTCCACCAGCTCTTCGACGTGCAGCGGCGTGCAGCCGAGGCGCTGGCCGAGGCGCGTGACGTCGGGCGCGCGGAAGGCGGCCGCCTCGACGAGCGCCGGCTCCGCGAAGAAGGCGCGCACCGGCCCGTCGTGGCGCACGCGCCCGCCGGCGAGGAGCACGACCCGCTGCGCGTACTCGGCGATCACCCAGGGCGTGTGGGTGATGACGATGATCGTGCGTCCGGCGGCGTTGAGGCGCGCGAGCAGCGCGAGCATCCGGTGCTGCTCCGCGAAGTCGAGGCCGGTCGTGGGCTCGTCGAGGACGAGGACCTCGGGTCGCAGCGCGAGCACGGCCGCCACCGCGAGCCGCTGCCGCGCGCCCTTGTCGAGCAGGAAGGGATCGGTGTCGCGGGCGTCGAGGCCCACGGCCGCGAGCGCCTCGTCTACGCGCGCCGCCACCCCCGCAGGCGGAAGCCCGAGGTTGCGCGGCCCGAAGGCGACCTCTTCGGCCACGCTGGACGCGAAGAGCTGGTGGTCGGGGTCCTGGAAGACGTAGCCGACGCGCTCCGCGAGCCGCTCGAGCGGCAGCCCGGCGATGTCGGCGCCCGCGAGGCGAACGTGCCCGGTGGTCGGCGCGAGCAGGCCGTTCAAGTGCTTGGCGAGCGTGGTCTTCCCCGAGCCGTTGCGGCCGACCAGCGCCACCAGCTCGCCGCGGCCGAAGGCGACGCTCACGTCGGCGAGCGCCCGCCGGCCGTCGGGATAGACGTGCGACAGACCCTCGGCCGCGAGCAGCGGCGGCCGCGGCGCGGGCGGCGGCGCCGCCGCCCGCGGGCGCGGCACCAGGCCCGCGGCCCGTAGCCGCGCCGCGGCCGCGTCCACGTCGAGCGGCGGATCGGGGAGGTCGAGCGCGGCGAAGACGCGCGGGACGTCGGCGGCCCGCACCCCCGCCCGCGTCCAGCGCGCGACATCGGCGAGGAGCGTGGCGGGCGTCCCGCAGGCGGCGATCCGACCGCCCTCGAGCAGCACGACCAGGTCGGCCGCCGCCGCGGCGGCGGGATCGTGGTCGATCACCAGCAGCGTGATTCCCTCGCCGCGCAGCGCCGCGAGCGCCCGCCACACCTCCGCGCGCCCGGCGGGGTCGAGGTCGGTGGTGGGCTCGTCGAGGATCATCACGCGCGGGCGCAGCGCCAGCAGCCCCGCGATCGCGAGCCGCTGCTTCTCGCCGCCCGACAGCGTGCCGGGGTCGCGCCCCTCGAAGCCGGCGAGCCCGACCGCGCCCAAGGCCGCGCGCACGCGCGCGGGCATCTCGGCGGGCGGCACGCCGGTCTGCTCGAGGCCGAAGACGATCTCCTGCGTGACGTCGGTCGAGAAGAGCTGCGCCTCGAAGTCCTGGAACACCATGCCGACGGTCCCGGCCAGCTCGCTCGGCCGGCGGCCGGCGACGGGGATGCCGCAGAGCCGGATCTCCCCGCGCACGTCCGCGGGCGTGAAGCAGGGCGCGATGCGCGTGAGGCAGCGCGCCAGCGTCGATTTGCCCGCGCCGGTGGCGCCCATCACCACGACGAGCGCGCCCGGCGGGATCTTTAGGTCGACGTCGGCGAGCGCCGGGCGCGCCGTCCCCGCGTAGGTGCAGGTGAGCCCCTCGACGCTGACCGCGGTGTTCACAGGAGCGCGAGACCGCCGACCGCGAGGCCGAGGAGCGGGGCGAGCCCGACCCCCACCTCGAACGCTCCCGAGGCGGTGCGGCGCGCCGCCCAGGGGGCGAGCCAGCGCCCGCCGGCGATCAGCTCGCCTGCGACGAAGGCGCTCGCGGTGCCGGCCACGACGAGCGACACGCCGAGCACCACCCGCCACGCCGGCAGCCGCGGCCGGGGCCCCAGGAGGTCGCGGTAGAGCAGGCGGGCGCGGCGGATGCGCGGATAGAGGACCGCCAGGAGCACGGGGCTCAGCACGAGCGCGACCGCGAGGTTGTTCACCAGCACCACCGTGCCGAGCACGGTGAACGGATGGAAGGCGAGCAGGTTGAGCCCCCAGCCGACCACGGCCGCGCAGAGCGTGCTCGCGAGCGTGATCACGGCGGCGAGCCCCGCCCACGCCCCGGCCCCGCGCGGCAGCGGCGCCTCCGTGGTGATCGCCCCCCACACCGCGTAGGGCACGAGCGCGTACAGGAGGTTGGCGGCGAAGCCGAAGAGGTCGCCCGGTCCGAGACCGCCGAAAAAGTCACCGATCAGATTGCCGAAGGCCGCGCCCCACGCCCCCGCCGGCCCGAACAGGAACGAGCACACCACGGGCACAGCGTTGGCCGGGCGGAACTCGGTGATGCCGGGGATGAGCGGGATCACCTTGAAGGGAATCAGGATGGCCGCATAGAGCGCGGCGCAGATGGCCGTGAGCACGACCATGCGCGTGTTGCGCCACATCGTGAAGAGCTCCGCCATCGCGCGCGCCGCGCCGGCGCTTAGCGCGCTCCCACGGCGCCTTCAACCGCGGCCGGAGCGTTGACTCCCTGCGGGGGTTCCTCTACCTTGCCCCACCGCAATGCGCGCCCTTGCCGTGCTGGTGGCCGCCGCGGCGTTGGTCGCCGCCTGCGCCGCCACCAAGAAACCCGTGGTGCCCGCCGATCAGCTCTGGAAGGAGGGCAATCAGGCCTTCCAAGACGAGGCCTGGGAGCTCGCGGTGGAACGCTACAAGGCGCTCCTCGACCAGCATCCGTTCGACGCGAACGCCGAGGAGGCCGAGCTCAAGATCGCGCAGGCCCATTACCTCGCGCATCGCTACGCCGAGGCGATTGCGGCCTTCGGCGACTTCGAGCGCATGCATCCGACGAGCCCCAACCTGGCGCTGGTCGAGTACCATCTCGGCATGTCGTACCTCGAGCAGTCGAGCACGAGCGACCGCGACCAGCAGTCCGCGACCAACGCCCTCACCTACTTCCGCAACCTGACGGACCGGTTCCCCACCAGCCCATGGGCCGAGAAGGCGCGGCTGCGCGTGCGCGAGTGCCGGGAATCGCTGGCGCGGCACGAGACGGACGTGGCCGCCTGGTACCTGCGCCACCGCAACCTGCTCGCCGCGGAGGCGCGGCTGCGGGGCCTGCTGCGCGAGTACCCGGAAACCGACGCGACCGCCGAGGCTCTGCACACCTTCGCCGAGTTCTACGCCGGGCGTAACGAGAAGGACGAGGTGCGGCTCGCGCTCGCCACGCTCGCCCGCCATCACCCCGACGGGCCGCTCGCCGCCGAGGCGCGCGAACGCCTCGGCCGCACGACCGACGACGTCGATGGCCCCGACCCGCTGCCGCTGCTCGTCGCACGGCTCGAGGCCATGGCGAGCCAGTCCGACCGGCAGAACGTCCCCGTGGTCGTCTCCGCCTACCCCAACCAGCCCCCGACCACCAAGCCTGCCCTCTCGCCCTACTGAACCGCGCGGCGCGAGATTTGACACATCGGGACGTTTCGGGTTAGCTCCCGGGGCGAGAGAACGGAGAACCCACAAGCCTTATCCAGAGTGGCAGAGGGTCCGGCCCCGCGAAGCCACAGCAACCAGTCCCCGGTGGGACTCGGTGCTAATTCCGACGCGATCTTGGCGGATCGCGAAAGATAAGGTCGTCGCACGCTGGTGAGCCCCTTCCCCGAGTCTGGAGTGGGGCGTGGAATGGGTCATGCAGGCGTGTGACGGCAGAAGGACCGACCTCGGCGCGGCGAGAGTGCTTCTCGTCGGGCTCGGCGGACTCGGGTCCCCGGCGGCGCTGGCGCTGGCCGAGGCGGGTGTCGGCACGCTCGGGCTCGTGGACCCGGACCGGGTCGAGCGGTCGAACCTGCCCCGCCAGCTCCTCTACGACGATGGCGACCTCGGCCTTCGCAAGGTCGACGTCGCCCGCCGTCGCCTCGCGGCCGGGCGCCCGGGGCTGCGGCTCGAGACGCGCGCCGCGCGGTTCGAGGCCGGACACGCCTCCTGGCTGCGGGGCTTCGACCTCGTGCTCGACGGCACCGACGGGCCGGCGGCGAAGTTCGCGCTCGGCGACGCCGCGCTCGCCATGGGCGTGCCGCTGGTCCACGCGGGGGCGGCCGGGTTCCGCGCTCAGCTCCTGACGGTCCTCCCGGGCCGCAGCGCGTGCCTGCGCTGCCTCTTCGAGGCGGGCCCGGAGGCCGAGGACGAGCCGACCTGCACGGCCACGGGCGTCCTCGGGCCGGTGGTGGTCCTCGCCGGCGCGCTCGCGGCCGCCGAGGCCATCGGGCTGCTCACCGGGGCCCCGGCGCTCTTCGCCGACCGTCTGCTCACGATCGACACGCAGGCCGGGACGTGGCGCAGCGTCCCGCTCGCGCGCAACTCCGGCTGCGCCGCCTGCGGCGGGGAGCTTCCGCACGCCACGAGGAGTGCCGCACGATGAGCTACGTCAAGGGCCTGCGCTGCCGCGAGTGCGGAGCCGAGAGCCCCATCGCCCCTCTCCACGTCTGCGAGACGTGCTTCGGCCCGCTCGAGGTCGTGTACGACTACGACGCGATCCGTCGCGTGCTCTCGCGCGAGGCGATCGCCGCCCGGCCCCGCAACATCTGGCGCTACCGGGAGCTCTTGCCGATCGACGGCGAGCCCCGCGTGGGCCTGTACTCCGGCTTCACGCCGCTCGTCCGCGCCGACCGCCTCGCCGCCGTGCTCGGCGTCCAGGAGCTGTGGGTGAAGGACGACTCCGTCAACCACCCCACGTTCTCCTACAAGGACCGGGTGGTCTCGGTCGCGATGTCGAAGGCGATGGAGTTCGGCTTCGAGACCGTGTCGTGCGCGTCCACGGGCAACCTCGCCAACTCGGTGTCGGCGCACGCCGCGCGTGCCGGGCTCGCGTGCTACATCTTCATTCCGGACGACCTCGAGCAGGGCAAGGTGATCGGGTCGACGATCTACGGCCCGCGCGCGATCGCCGTGCGGGGAACCTACGACGACGTGAACCGGCTCTGCAGCGAGATCGCCGACAAGTACGGCTGGGCGTTCGTCAACATCAACGTCCGCCCCTACTACACGGAGGGCGCGAAGACCTACGGCTTCGAGGTGGCCGAGCAACTCGGCTGGCGGCTGCCGAAGCACATCGTCGTGCCCACCGCCGGCGGGACGATCCTGCCGAAGGTGGCGAAGGCCTTCCGTGAGCTGCGCGACTTGGGGCTCGTCGAGGGCGACTTCCACGTCTACAGCGCCCAGGCGGCGGGATGCGCGCCGGTGGTGACGGCGCTCCACCGGGGCACGGACCTGATCGCACCGGTCAAACCCCAGACGATCGCCAAGTCGATCGCCATCGGCAACCCGGCCGACGGCTTCTACGTGCTCAAGGCGGTGCGCGAGTCCGGCGGCTGGGGCGAGGTGGCCACCGACGAGGAAATCGTCGACGGCATCCAGCTCCTCGCGCGCACGGAGGGAATCTTCACCGAGCCCGCCGGGGGCACCACGGTCGCGGTCGCGCGCAAGCTGATCGCGCAGGGGCGCATCCCGCGCGACGAGCCCATCGTGATCAGCATCACGGGCAACGGCTACAAGACGCTCGAGGCCGTGCTCGACCGCGTCGAGCAGCCGTTGCGCATCCCCGCCCGCCTTGCGGACTTCGACGAGCTGTACGCGCGGCTGCGCGGCGGGCGCGAGGCGACCGCCGTCTGAAGCTTCTACCCGAAGGAGGATCGATCGTCATGATACACGTCCGCGTGCCCACCCCGCTGCGCAAGCTCACGGGAGGCGCCGGCGCCGTCGAGGCCGAAGGCGCCACGGTGTCCGCTCTGGTGAACGACCTCGACCGCCGCTACCCCGGCATCAAGGACCGCATCTGCGACGAGAGCGGGCAGGTACGGCGCTTCGTCAACCTGTTCGTCAACGGTGAGGACATCCGCTTCCTCAAGCAGCTCGAGACGCCGCTCGCGTCGGGCGACGAGTTGTCCATCGTGCCCGCGATCGCGGGGGGACGGTAGCCCGCGTGCCGCCGGCGGCGCCGTCCGATCCGGGCCGGGCCGAGGCGGGTCCGCTGGTGGCGCGCTCGCTGCCGGCGGTGATCGGCAACACGCCGATGGTCGAGGTGCGCAACGTCCGCGACGGCGTCGCGCCCGGCGTGCGCATCCTCGCCAAGCTCGAGGGCTTCAACCCGGGCGGCTCGGTGAAGGACCGCGCGGCGCGCAAGATGGTCGAGGACGGGATCGCGCAGGGCCGCCTCGTCCCCGGCAAGACCATCCTCGACTCGACCTCGGGCAACACCGGCATCGCGCTGGCGATGCTCGGCGCCGCGCTCGGCTACCCGGTCGAGCTGGTGATGCCCGCCAACGTGAGCGCCGAGCGCAAGCGCGTGGTCGCCGCGTTCGGGGCGAAGGTGGTGTACAGCGATCCGCTCGAGGGATCCGACGGCGCCATCCGCCTCTGCCGCGAGATCCTCGCGGCGGCTCCGAGCCGGTATTTCAAGCCCGACCAATACAACAACCCCGCCAACTCGCTCGCGCACTACGAGACCACGGGGCCCGAGATCTGGCGGCAGACCGGCGGCGCGGTGACGCACTTCGTGGCCGCGATCGGCACCGGCGGCACGATCATGGGTACGGGCCGCTACCTGAAGGAGCGCGACCCGGCGGTCCAGGTGATCGCCGCCGAGCCCGAGGATGCGTTTCACGGCATCGAGGGCCTCAAGCACATGGCCTCCTCGATCGTCCCCGGCATCTACCACGAAGAGGAGCTCGACCGGAAGGTCGGCATCGGTACGGACGACGCCTACAACATGGTCTACCGGCTCGGCCGCGAGGAAGGGCTGCTGGTCGGGCAGTCCTCCGGCGCGGCCCACATCGCCGCGCTCGCGGTGGCGCGCACGCTCGAGGCGGGCACGGTCGTGGTGCTGTTTCCCGACTTCGGCGACCGCTACCTCTCGACCAACCTGTGGCTCGGCTGGCAGCAGCCCCGGGAGGTCGCATGAAGCGTTCGGCGGCGCGGCCGGCGGCGAAGAAGGGTCCGCCGGCGCGCGCGAAGCTCTACCTCACCTACCCGAAGGCGCTCGTGAAGGAGCCGCTCATCTACCGAATGAGCCGCGAGTTCGACCTCGTGTTCAACGTGCGCAGCGCGAGCGTGAGCGAGGAGATCGGCATCATCGCCCTCGAGCTCGACGGCCCCGAGGCCGAGATCGCCCGCGCGATCGGCTGGTTCCGCGACCGGGGCGTGATCGTCGAGCCGATCGAGAAGAACGTGATCGAGTGAGCGCGTGATGCTCTCCGATGCCCAGGTCGAGCGCTGGAGCCGCCAGATCGTGCTCCCCGAGGTGGGCGGGCGCGGCCAGGAGCGCCTGTGCGCGGCCCGCGCGACGGTGTGCGGGGGGAACGCGGCGGCGGCGCTGGCCGCGGAGCTCCTCGAGCGCGCCGGCGTCCGGGTCGTCGGGGACGCGGGGGACGTCGTGCTCGACCTGGGCGACCAGCCGATCGAGGCCCCTCGGGGCGCGGTGGTCGTCCGCGGGCGGATGCGCGGCGCGCGCATGGCCGTCGTCACGCTCGTCGGCCGGCCGTGCGGCGCGTGCCTCGACGCCGAGGCCCTTCTGCCCCGGCCGACACGAGCGGAAGCCATGCCGGCGGCGCTCGGCGCCGCCGCCGCCCGCGTCCTCGGCGCGATCGCCGCCGGGGAGGCGCTGAGCGCTCTCCTCCGCCGCCCGCGCGCGGGCCGCATGCAGACCGTCGACCTCGGAGCCGGCGCGTTCGCGGGCACGACGCTCCCGTCGGGTCCAGGCTGCGCGCGCTGCGCGGGGAGTGAATGAGGGACGGCGAGCATCCCGCTCGGCTCAAGCTCGAGCTGGCGCTCCACGGCGTACACCTCGAGGCGAGCGCGCGCGCGGCGCTCGGCGGCCCTGCGGCCGTCGACCTCGAGCTCGGCGACGACGTCTGCGTGAGCGCGCCGACGACCGAGCGGCGCGATGCGCCGCTCGTGCTCGAGGCCGAGGCCGACCGCTTCTTCCTGCGCCGCGCCGAGGCCGGCAGCCGGCGCGTGGTCCGGGCACTGCCGCCGCCGCGCTTCGCCGCCCGGCGCACGAGCCGCGGGACGCCGATGGCGCGGATCGCCACCGTGCGCGGCGCCCACCTCGTGGTCCACCCCGACCGTGCCTGCGGCTTCAGCGTGCAGGGCGCGCCGTGCCCGTTCTGCGTCGAGGGCGCGCGCGGGCCCAACGGCGGCGCGGAGGTGGCGGCGGTCGGCGAGGTGGTCGAGGTCGTTCGCGCGGCCTTCGCGGAGGGCGTGGCCGAGTCGGTGTGCTTCAACTCGGCGGCGTTCGCCGGCGACGACGGCGGGATCGCCTTTCTCGCGCCGTACGTCGAAGCGGTGCGCATGCATTTCGACACGCTCGTAGCCGCGCAGGTCCACCCCCCGCGCAGCGACCGCTGGATCGACCGCACCTACGCGCTCGGCGTCGACGCCGTGAGCTACAACCTCGAGCTCTTCGACCCCGACGCGCTCACGCGGCACTGCGTCGGCCGCGCCCGCTACATCGGCCGGGAGCGCTACCTCGAGGCGCTCGCCTACGCGGCAGGGATCTTCCCGAGCGGCACCGTGTGGACCGACCTCGTGCTCGGGCTCGAGCCGCTCGAGAGCACGCTGGCGGGCATCGAGGCGCTGGCGGCGGCCGGGGTCGTGCCCGTGGTCGCCGCCCCACGCTCACCCGCCGCCGCGGCCGACCCCTCGGCGGTCGTGCCGGTCCTCGCGCACCTCTACCGCACCGTGCGCCGCCGGCGCATCAACATGGGCTGGGTCCGCGATCTACCCGGCGGCTTCGCCCCGCTCGAGGCTCGCCACTTCGCCGGCGACGACGCCCACCTCGCGGTCGCGCTGCAGGCCCTCACCCGCTGGCGGCTGGGCGGGCTCGCCGCCCGCAGCCTCGCCCGCGTCCGCCGGCGCCTGCGCGTGCGGGCCGCGGAGGGGCCCGCCGAGCGGGCGCACGGCTGACGGTGGCCGCCTCGGGGCCCCTGCCCGCGATCGACGTCGAGGTCGATCGGCGGCCGCTCTGGCGGCTGCTGGCCGAGCGCACCTATCGGCCCGTGGTCCTGCTGCTCGGCTTCGCCGCCTACCTCGCCATCCGCGCCATGCCGGCGCAGCCCGGGCTGTCGCCCGCCGGCCAGAAGGCCTTCGCCGTCTTCGTGCTCTGCCTCGTCTACTGGGTGACGAGCGCGCTGCCGCTCATGGTGACGAGCCTGCTCGCGATGGTTTTGCTGCCGACCACGGGGGTGCTCTCGGCCAGGGACACCTACGCCCTGTTCGGCAACGAGGCGGTGTTCTTCATCCTCGGGGCCTTCATCCTCGCCGCCGCGCTCATGAAGTGCGGGCTCTCCGGGCGCATCGCGGTGACCATCCTCCGCCGCTTCGGGCACACGCCCCGCACGCTGCTCCTCTCGCTCTTCGTGATGAACGCGTTCCTGTCGTTCTTCATGTCGGAGCACGCGGTGGCCGCCATGACGTTCCCGATCACGGTCGAGATCGCACGCGTGCTGCGGCTCGCCCGGGGGCGGAGCAACTACGGGCGCGCGCTCTTCCTCGCGATGGCGTGGGGCACGCAGATCGGCGGCATCGGGACGCTGCTCGGCGGCGGCCGCGCGCCGCTCGCCATCGGCATGCTGCGCGAGGCCACGGGGCAGACCTACAGCTTCGGGGAATGGACGCTGGCCGCGCTGCCGATCGTCGGGGTGCTGCTGCTAGCGGGCTGGATGGTCATGCTGCGCTTCTGCCCGATCGACATCGCCTCGGTGCGCGATGCCGACGCGATCATCGCCGAAAAGTCGCTGCGCATGGGGCGGCTCTCCCACCGCGAGCAGGCGATCGGGGCGATCATGCTGGCGACGCTCGTGGCCTGGATCGTGGGCGGCGAGGAGGTCGGCCTCGCCTCGATCGCGCTCGCGGGCGTGATCGCGATCTTCGTCTTCCGGCTGCTCAAGTGGCCGGACGTCGAGCCCTTCGTCAACTGGGGCGTGCTCCTCATGTACGGCGGCGCGATCGCGCTCGGCTCGGCGCTCAACCGCTCGGGCGCGTCGGCGTGGCTCGCGGGGTTGACCGTGAGCCGCTGGGCGGCCACGCCGGTACAAGTGGTGGCGCTGGTGGCCGCGATCGGCATCCTCCTCACCGAGGCGATGAGCCATTCGGCGGTCGTGGCGCTCCTCATGCCGGTGGCGCTCGGCATCGCCCAGCAGTACGGCATCGATCCGCGGGTGATGGCGCCCGTGGTCGCGCTCCCCTCGGGCCTCGCGTTCACGCTCCCGGTGGGCACGCCCGGCAACGCCATCGCGTACTCCTCGGGCTATCTCCGGCTGCGTGACATGCTCCTCCCCGGCTTCCTGATGGTCGTGATCGCGTGGGCGGCGTTCGTCGCGACCGCGGTCTACTACTGGCCGCTGATCGGCCTCACGCTCGTGCGCTAGCCGGCGCGGCCGGCCATCGCCGCAGCGAGGATGCGGGCGGTGCTCGGGCGCATGATGCGGGGGTCGACCTCGCGGCCCTCGAGGAGCGCCCTCCGCACGTCGCGGCCCGAGATGAAGACCGGCTTCTCGTCGGGGTGGAGGTCCATCAAGTCGACGCGGCCGACCGACTCGTAATAGGCCGCGAAGCCCACCTTGAGCGGCTGGATGCACAGCTCGCCGCGCAGCCGCCCGAAGATCTCCTGCGCGTCGAAGTCCCCCCAGATCGACGTGCCGTCATGATAGGGGGCGTCGGCGTGCTTGCGGCCCACCACCAGGTCGCTGAAGCCGAAGTTCTGGCGGTAGATCGCGTGCATGACCGCCTCCTTCGGCCCGCCGTAGAACATCTTGATGTCGAGGCCGAGGAGGATCACCCGGTCGGGCACCGACTCCCCGCGCGGCTCCCAGAGCGTCGGGTCGCTGTCGCCGTCGCCGAGCGCCCGCGTCTCGATCAACGCCTCGTAGGTGCGCATGCGCACCTCGGCGCGGACGTCGTCCTCCTTGGTCTCCCCCAGCAGCGGCATGAGCGCGGCGCCGGCGTCGTGGCCGGCGCGCAGCAGCGCTTCGAGCGCATAGACCAGCGCGTACTCGTGGGCCCGGTGCAGCGGGTTGCGCGTCTGGAAGGCGACGGCGCGGTTCCAGCCCTTCGCCCGCAGCAGCGCGCGCACCTCCCGCGGGCTCTGGACGTAGCGGCCGAACGCGGGATTGCGCGGCTGGGGGAGCGCACGGATCGTCCCTCCGACGAGGTGCGTCTTGTCGGCGTCGCCCTTGAGCACCATGTCGGCGCCCGGGTGATCCATGCGCTCGGTCTGGTAGACGCTGCGCAGGTACTTGGGCTTGTCCCACTCGTACACGTCGGTGACGTCGAGCGTGGCGACGATGTCCCCGGTGCCGTTCACCAGCGCGACCCGGCGGCCGGGGCCGAGCTTCTGCGCGAGCGCGCGCGTGACCGGGAACGCGATCGGGATCGTCCAGGCCCAGCGCCTGCCTCCGCGCTCGATGACGGCCTCCTCGAGCACGCGGTGGTAGGTGGCGGCGTCCATCGGACCCTCGAGCGGGCTCAAGGTGCCGTCGGCGAAGCGGTAGACGGTCGAGAGGTCGGCGTCCGAGACCGCAACGCGGGGCAGCGTCGCCGCCGCCGCGAGAAACGCGTCGCGCTCGACGGCCGGCACCGTGCGGTCGAGCGGCTCGGTGAGGCCGCCGTGGGGAGGAACCAGGTCGCTCATCGCGGTGAACCTAGGGGAAACCGCCGGCCGGCTCAACCGTCCCGACCGTCTTGAGCCCGCCGCCGCCATGGCGTATCGCACGGCATGCGCGTCGACGTCACGTGCAGCCGCTGCGGGCGCCGCGAGCGGCTCGACGTGGGAACGCCGCCCGCAGGCCAACCCCTCGCGGAGTACCTCCACCTCGTCGACGAGCGCCTGCGGCACCGGCCGAGCTTCCAGTGCTTCGGCGGCCACCTCGAGCTCGGGCCTCCCGTACCGGGCTTCTGGGAGGTACACTGGGACACCGTCGGCGAGTGAGACCATGAGCGTCGCCAAGACCTTGGTCACTTTCGCGCTCGCGGGCGCGCTGGTCGGCGCGATCGGCGCGTCCGTCGTGGTCCCGCCGGTGCTGAGCTGGTACAACGCCACGGGGGCCATCGCGCCCGGCAAGTCGGTGGAGACGCTGTGCAACGTCCCCGAGCTGATCCGCTACGCGACCCGGCGGCTGCTCCTCGGGCAGATGATCGGCGCCGGGGTGGGCGCGGCCGGCGCCGTCGCGCTCGGCGTCCTCTACACGCGGCGCCGGAGCTGACGGTGCTTCAGCGCACGCCGAAGGGGTGCACCTCGATCGAGAAGCCGAAGACCTCGACGAGGAGCGCGTAGAGCGCGAGCAGCGTCAGCAGGAGCGCGCCGAGCGCCGTCACTGCCACGCCCGAGAGGAGCAGGAAGGCGACCAGGCCCCCGACCGCCACCGCGGGGGCGAGAAAACCGGGACGGTCGAACGGCGCCACGGGGGTGAGCAACGGCAGCAGCCCGCGTTCCCGGACCTCCGAGCGCACGGCGCCGAAGACCTCCCACAGCCGATCGCCGACATCATCGAGCCAGCTCATCATTCCTCCGCCCGCAGCACCACGATGAGCGCGCCGTCGCCCTCACCGCCGCGGCCCGCCTGGCCCACGCCGAAGAGCATGGTCCCGCGGTTGCGCAGCCGTACGTTCGTGTCCACCAGCCGGTGCCGCCCCGCGAGCAGGCGCACCTGTATCAGCACGGCCTGCTGCTCCATCCCGCGCGGGAGCAGCTGCAGCGAGCGTCCCCCGGGCAGCGTGAACTCCTCCGGGCTGTGCCACGCGCACTGCCGGCGCTCGGTGCGCACGACGCGAAACGCGCGGTAGCCCGCGAGCCGCCGCAGCCGCGGGCGCAACGTGTCGAGAGCCGCGTCGGTCGGTCCACTCTCGCTCGCGTGCACGCTGATCACCTGCACGTCGAGGGCCGCGGCTGCGACCGGCATGAGCAGGAAGGCCGCGCCGAAGAGCGCGCCGGCCGCCGTCATCGCGGCGATCCCACGGGGTAGTTGACCCAGATCATCGTGGTGCCGGCCTTCGGCTCGCTGCGCACCGTGATGTGCTTGCCCGCGAGCCGGTCGATCACCGCCTGATCCGGGCGCATGTGCGCGGCAGCGACCCGCACGGCCGGCCGATCCGGAGGCTGAGCCCCCCCGAACCACAGCACCGCGCTCGCCGCGAGGGCCGCGGCCGCCACACCCCACGCCGGCGCGGTGCGCAGCCGCTGCGCCCAACGACGCCGGCGCGTGGTCCGCTCGATGTTCCGGGCGACGGCCGGCCACACCGGCCCGAGATCGAGCGCGGCGGCGTCTTCGGCGACGACCTGGCCGACGAGGTCACCGAGCGCCGCGAACTGCCGCACGGTGCCGTCGCACGGCGCGCACGCGCTCGCGTGGCGGGCGACCTCGAGCAGCATCGGGGTGGGCAGCTCCCGATCGATGAAAGCATCCAGCAGCCGCTCGACGTCGCCGCACGTCATGGCGTCAGAGCAGCTCCCGGAGCCGCACCTGGAGCTGCCGGCGTGCGTAGTGGAGCCGGCTCATCACCGTGCCCTTCGGACATTGGAGCACCCGGCTGATCTCCTCGTAGGAGAGCCCGTCCACCTCGCGCAGGAGTATGACCGCTCGATGCTCGGGGGTCAATTCGGCGATCGCCGCGCGCAGGCGGCGGCCGACCTCCGCGTCGTGCGCGCGGGCGAAGGGCTCGTCGTCCTCCCCGGTCGTGAGGCGGACCGGGGCGGGACCCCGCTCGGCCTGATCGGGCAGGACCTCGACCGGGACCTGGGGCATCCGGGCGTCGCGGCGCTGCTGATCGACGCAGAGGTTGAGGGCGATCCGATAGATCCAGGTGTAGAAGCCCGCGTCGCCCTTGAACCGGTCCAGGCTCTGGTAGGCCCGGGTGAACGTCTCCTGCACCACGTCGAGCGCGTCCTCGCGATTCCTGAGCATGCCGAGCGCCAGCGCCGCCACCTTGCCCTGATACCGCTCGACCAAGGCCCTGAAGGCCGCGCGCTCGCCTCCGCGGGCACGCTCGACGAGCTCCCAGTCGGTCGGCGACGGTGGCTGGTCTGCCATGCTAAGACGCGCGTCCCGGGCCCGTATTCACGCGCAGGGGCCTCAGTGGGCCTCCGCCCAGTTGGCGCCGGCGCGCACGTCGGTCCGCAGGGGCACACGCAGCGGCCAGACCCCTTCCATCGCCGCGCGCACGGCGGCCGCCGTGGCGTCGACCTCGGTCTCCGGCACCTCCAGAACGAGCTCGTCGTGCACCTGCAGCAGCATGCGCCCGCGCAGGCCCTCGGCGCGCAGGCGGCGGCGCACCGCGAGCATGGCGAGCTTGATCAGGTCGGCCGCCGACCCCTGGATCGGGGCGTTGGTGGCCGCCCGCTCCGCGAACTGCCGCACCGCCGGATCGGGAGCGCCGAGCTCGGGAAGGTAGCGACGCCGGCCGAGCACGGTGCTCACGTACCCGCGGGCACGCGCCTCCGCAATGGTCCGGTCGATGAAGGCGCGCACGCCCGCGTACCGGGCGAAGTACCCGGCGATGTACGCCTCGGCCTCAGCCACGCCGACCCCGAGCTCGCGCGCCGCCCGCGCCGCCCCCATCCCGTAGGCGATGCCGTAGTTGATCACCTTGGCGAGCCGCCGCCCCTCGGCAGCGGGCAGGTCGCCGAAGACCTCCGCGGCCGTGCGGGCGTGGACGTCCTCCCCGCTCGCGAACGCGTCGATCAGCGCGGCGTCGCCCGAGAGGTGCGCGAGCACGCGCAGCTCGATCTGCGAGTAGTCGGCCGAGACGAGCCGCCAGCCGGGCGCCGCGATGAACGCCGCCCGGATGCGGCGGCCCTCCTCGCTGCGGACCGGAATGTTCTGCAGGTTCGGATCGGAGCTCGAGAGGCGGCCCGTCGCGGCGACCGTCTGGTTGAACGAGGTGTGCAGCCGGCCGGTGCGCGGGTCGACCAGCGCGGGCAGCGCGTCGACGTAGGTCGACTTGAGCTTGGCGAGCTGGCGCCACTCGAGGATGCGCGCCGGCAACGGGTGCGCGGCGGCGAGCCGGGTGAGGACGTCGACGTCGGTCGAGAGCCCGGTCTTCCCGCGCCGCACGCCGCGCGTGGGCAGCTTGAGGCGCTCGAAGAGCACCTCGCGGAGCTGGGCCGGTGAGCCCAGGTTGAACTCGCCGCCGGCGAGCGCGTGGATCTCGCTCATCAGCCGGGCGAGGGCCGCGCCGAGCTCGGCCGACAGCGCCGCGAGCGCCGTCGTGTCGAGAGCGATGCCGGCGAGCTCCATCTCGGCGAGCACCTCGGCGAGCGGCATCTCGAGGTCGTGGAAGAGACGCTCCATGGCCTCGTCGCGCAAACGGCGCTCGAGCGCCGGCTTGAGCGCGTGCGCCACGCGGGCCGCCCGCGCGGGATCGAGCCCGGCGTCGGGCGGCTCGCCGAGCAGCTCTTCGGCCAGTGCGGCGATCCCGTGGTCCGTGCGCGACGGGTTCAGGCAGTAGGAGGCGAGCGCGACGTCGAACGCCGGGCCGGCGAGCGCGAGCCCGCGGCGGGCGAGCGCCACGCGCAGCGCCTTCACGTCCGCGCCGAGCTTGAGGACGGCCAAGTCGGCGAACAGCGGCGCGCAGGCCGCGAGCGCGTCCGCGTCCTCCGGCGCGGGCAACAACGTGACCGGCCCGTCGGGCCCGGCGAGCGCGAGCGCCGTGAAGCGCGCCGTGGTGGCGCGGAGGCCGTCGAAGGTCGGCACGAGCGCCACGACGGCGGCCGCGCGCAGCCGCTCCAGCGCGGCGGTCACCTCGGCGGGCGTCCGCGCCTCGCGCCGCTCCACCGCCGGCGCCTCGCCGGCCGGGACCAGCTCGCGCAGCAGCGAGGCGAACTCGAGCTCCTGGAGGAGCGGACGCAGCAGGGCCGGGTCGATCCCCGGCCAGCGCACCGCCTCGAGGTCGAGCCGGAGGGGGAGGTCGCGCCGGATCGTGGCGAGCGTCTTCGACAGCCGTGCGGTCTCGGCTTCGCGCACCAGCGTCTCGCGGAGCTTGCGGGCGCCCCGGATGCCGCTCGCCTCGATGCGTTCGGGCGCCGCGAGGATCGCCTCGATCGGGCCGAGCCGCGCGACGAGCGCGCTCGCCGTCTTCTCGCCGATGCCCGTGACGCCCGGGATGTTGTCGATCGCATCGCCCATCAGGCCGAGCACGTCGGGGACGCGCGCCGGCTCGACCCCGAAGCGGGCGCGCACCTCCGCCGGCCCGATGCGTCGGTCGCGCATCGTGTCGAGCAGCGTCGTGTGCTCGTCGACGAGCTGCATCATGTCCTTGTCGCCGGTGACGATGACCGTCTCGAGCCCCGCGCGTGCCGCCGCAGCGGCGAGCGTACCGATGGCGTCGTCGGCCTCCACGCCCGGCACCTCCACCACCGGGAGCCGCAGCGCCGCGACCAGGCGCCGGACGAGGCCGAGCTGGGGGCGCAGCTCGGCCGGCATGGGGGCGCGGTTCTCCTTGTAGGCGGCGTAGAGGTCGTCGCGGAAGGTGGCACCGGGTGCGTCGAAGACCACGGCGACATGGGTGGGCCGCTCGGCTCGCAGCAGCTTCCCCAGCATGGTCGCGAAGCCGTACACGGCGTTGGTCGGTACGCCTCGGGAGGTACTGAGCCCCGGGATGGCGTGGAAGGCGCGGTAGAGGTAGCCGCTGCCGTCGATCAGGTACAGGCGTCCGCCCGCGGCCATGCGCTCGCTATCGGCGCCGCGCGGGCCGCGCCGCCCAACCCAGCTTGGTCCCAAGTTGTGGTAAGAAGCTTCTCAAACGAGCTCACGGGCGCACCCGTCGCCCCCGCGTCGCGGACGCAGCGTCGGATCGCAAAACCTTGACTTCGCCCGCCCCGGTCGCTAGATAGCCCCGCGAATCTTCGCTCGGCCCCGGCGTCAGACTCCACATCTACATGATCGAAGTCGCGCACCTGAGCAAGCGGTACGGCGATCTAATCGCCGTGAACGACGTCTCCTTCACGGCGGCCTCGGGGCAGATCCTCGGGTTCCTCGGGCCCAACGGCGCGGGCAAGACTACCACCATGCGGATCATCACCGGCTTCATGCCGGCGACCGCCGGCACGGTGCGGGTCGAGGGGTTCGACGTGTTCGAGCAGTCCGCGGAAGTGCGGCGGCGCATCGGCTACCTGCCGGAGAATCCGCCGCTGTACAACGACATGGCCGTGGTCCCCTACCTGCGCTTCGCAGCCCGGCTCAAGGGCGTCGGCCATGCCGACCTCGCGGGCGCCGTCGACCGCGCGCTCGAGACCTGCGGGCTCACCGGGGTCTCGCGCCGCCTCCTCTCCCACCTCTCCAAGGGCTACCGGCAGCGCGTGGGGCTCGCGCAGGCGCTCATCCACGACCCGCCGGTCCTGGTCCTCGACGAGCCCACGATCGGGCTCGACCCGCGACAGATCATCGACATCCGCGCCCTCATCAAGAGCCTCGGCAAGAACCGCACGGTCGTGCTCTCCACGCACATCCTCCCTGAGGTGCAGCAGGTGTGTGACAAGGTGGTCATCATCAACGACGGGCGGGTGGTGGTCGAGGATCAGCTCGCGAACCTCACCCGGGAGCGCACGCTCGAGCAGGTCTTCATCCAGTCCATCTCCGCCGAGGCACGGGCCGCCGTCGCGGCCGAGGGGGAGGCGTAGCGCCGTGCGCAACGTGCTCACGATCGCCGGCCGCGAGGTCCGCTCGTACTTCGCCTCGCCGGTCGCCTACGTGCTGCTCGCGGTGTTCCTGGCGCTCGGCGGCTACTTCTTCTACGCGCTGCTCACCGCCTTCAGCCAGAGCCTGCAGATCTACGCGATGATGCGCAATCCCGACCTGCTGCAGCGCTTCAATCTGAACGAGATGGTGATCCGCCCGCTGCTCCAGAACATGTCGGTGCTGCTCATCTTCCTCGTCCCGGCGATCACCATGCGCATGTTTCCCGAGGAGAAGCGGGCCGGCACCTACGAGCTGCTGCTCACGTCGCCGGTGCGGGTGAGCGAAATCGTGCTCGGCAAGTTCCTGGGCGGGCTCGTGCTCGTGCTGCTCATGGTCGCGCTCTCCGGCTTCTTCGGCGTGCTGCTCTCGATCTACGGCAATCCCGAGGCGCCGATGATGCTCGCCGGCTATCTCGGGCTGGCCCTCATGGCGATCGCCTTCCTCGCGATCGGCACGCTCATCTCGTCGTTCACAGACAACGTGGTCATCGCCTACGTCGGCACGCTCTTCGCGCTGCTGCTTCTCTACACGATCGGCTGGCTCGGCGAGACGCTCTCCGGGGTGGCCGGTGCGCTCGTGAAGTATGCTTCCATCACCGACCACTTCCAGGAGCTCTTGAAGGGCGTCGTCGACACCCGCGAGCTCGTGTACTTCGGCACGCTGCTGATCGTGAGCCTCTTCCTCACGCAGCGGTCGGTCGAGTCGGTGCGTTGGAGGTAGGGGTGGGTCGGTCGGCCTCGCTCTACGGGTTCCTCGGGCTCGTCTTCCTCGTCTTCGGCTTCGCCGGCGCCGTGCTCGTCGGCCCCGCCGATCCCTACGTGCTGCTCAACCTGGTCGCGGCCGTCGGGCTCCTGCTCGCCTACCTCGCCTTCGGCCTCGAGCACCTGCGCGAGGCGATCAGCCAGCGCTCGACGCGCTACGGCGCCGGGGCCACCGTCTACTCGCTGCTGTTCGTCGCCCTACTCGTCGGTGGCAACTACCTGAGCGCCCGCCATCACCATCGCTGGGACGTGACCGAGGCGGGCGTGTACACGCTCTCGCCGCAGTCGAAGAAGGTGGTCGAGGCCCTCCACGACAAGCTCGACGTCACGGCCTTCGTGGAGGGCGGCGTCAACCCCCAGCTCCAGACGCTGCTCGAGAGCTACCACGACGCCGCCCCGGACCACCTCGCGTTCCGTATCGTCGACCCCGACAAGGAGCCGGCGCTGGTCGACCAGATGAAGATCACGACCGCGCCGAGCGTGCACCTCCAATACGGCAAGGAATCGTTCGTCGTCACCCAGCCCACCGAGGAGAACATCACCAACGGCATCATCCGCGTGTCGGGCGGGAAGAAGAAGGTCGCCTACTTCACCGAGGGTGACGGCGAGGCGAGCCCCGAGGACAAGGAGGCCAAGGGGTACTCGAACGCCAAGACCGCGCTCGAGCAGGAGAACTACGAGGTGAAAACGTTCATCCTGCCCGCGGTCGAGAAGGTCCCCGACGACGCGAGCGTGGTGGTCGTCGCCGGCCTCGGCCAGCCGCCCTCGGACCACGCCGTCGAGGTCCTGAACGACTACCTCAAGAGCGGCGGCCACCTCCTTCTCCTCGTCGGCCCGCGCCAGGGCGACGCCAAGCTCACCAGCATGCTCGCCGACTGGGGCGTCAAACTCGGGGACGACATCGTGGTCGACCGCGAGGTCCGGCTGTTCGAGGGGCCCCGCCTCGGCGTCGTCCCGATCACCAAGACCTACGGCGTCCACCCGATCACGCAGAACTTCCACGACTACACGCTCTACCCGCAGACGCGCACCGTCGAGGCCGCCGCCGAGGGCAAGAAGGGGCTGCAGGCGACGGTGCTCGCCAAGACGAGCGCGACGAGCTGGGCGGAGACCGACCTCGACGATCTCTTCAACAAGCAGATCGCCAAGGAAGACCCCCAGGACCGCAAGGGCCCCCTCGGCGTGGCGGTCGCGGTCACCGCGAAGCTCGCGGACATGGGGATCGCCGCCCCCGCCGGCGCGGAGGGCAAGACGCCCGAGGAGGCACGGCTGGTGGTGTTCGGCACGCCGATGTTCGCCGACAACCAGGAGCTCGTCCAGTCACGGCTCAACGGCGACCTCTTCCTCAACGCGGTCGGCTGGCTCGTCGGCCAGGAGAACCTGGTCTCGATCCGCCCGCGCACGGTGCGCGCCTCGCGCGCCGAGCTGACGCCGCGGCAGGCGGTGCAGGTCTTCTACCTCTCGGTGCTGATCATCCCCCAGCTTTTGATCGTGGCCGGCATCGCGGCCTGGTGGCGACGGAGATCGGCGTGAGCTGGCGGCGGATCGTCGTCCTCCTGGTGGCGGTCCTGGCTCTCGGCGGCTACCTGTACTTCTACGAGGTGCCGCAGGCGAAGCGGGAGGCGCAGAAGGAGAAGCTCGTCGCCGTCGACAAGGACGCGATCAGCGGGATCGACCTCGTCTACCCGGACCGCGAGATCGCGCTCGCCAAGGGTGACAAGGGCTGGCGGCTCACCAAGCCGGTCGACGCCGCCGCCGACGACACCGCCGTCACCTCGCTGCTCGGCAGCCTCGCCGGCGCCGAGGTGCAGAAGACCATCGACGAGCTGCCGGCGGACCTCGGGCCGTTCGGCCTCGACAAGCCCACGGTCACAGTGCGGCTCACGCTCAAGTCGGGCGAGGTGCCGCCGATCGCGGTGGGCAAGAACACGGCGATCGGCGGCAAGACCTACGTCCGCAAGGACGACGAGAAGAAGGTCTATCTCATTACGTCGTCGCTCGGCTTCGCCCTCAACAAGCAGGCCAAGGACCTCCGCGACAAGCAGCTGCTGGCCTTCCAGGACGACGACGTGAGCTGGGTCACGATCGCCGCGGGGGACGGAAAGACCACCACGCTCGTGCGCAAGGACAAGGACTCGTGGACGGTCGACCCCGGTGACTACCCCGCCGACCTGACCGAGGTGCGCTCGTATCTCTCCTCGCTCCGCTCCACCCGCGCCGTGGACTTCCCCGACGAGGCCCCGAGCGACCTCGCGAAGTACGGCCTCGACAAGCCGACCCTGACCGTCACCGTCTACACCGGCAAGGACGGCAAGGCGTCCCAGGCGTTGTCGATCGGCAAGGAGACCACCGAGGGGACGCAGAAGCAGGTGTACGCGAAGACGGCGAGCGCGCCCACGGTCTACGCCCTCGGCGACTGGGCCGTTCACAGCCTCACCAAGGACGTGGCCGCGTTGCGCGACAAGACCGTCCTCGGCTTCGACGCGAGCCGCGTCGGGAAGGTCGCGCTCGCCCGCAAGGACGGGGCCGCGCTGACGATGGCACGCGGGGCGGCGGAGGCCTGGAGCGTCGAGGGCGCGGCGGGCAAGGCCAAGGACACCATGATCGCGCGCTTCCTCGACGACGTGCACGACCTGCGCGGATCGGACATCGCGGCCGAGCCCCCGGGAGACCTCGCCCGCTTCGGCCTCGACGCGCCCGACCTGCGCGTCGCACTCACGGATCGCGACGGCAAGGCGCTCGGCACCGTGCTGCTCGCCAAGCACGACGGCAAGTACTACGCGATGCGCGAGGGCGGCCCGACGGTCTTCGAGGTGCGCGACTACATGTTCACCCGCCTCGACAAGCGACCCGGCGACCTCACGGAGACGCCGGCCACGACGACCACCACGGTGGCAGCCACAACCACCACGACCACGGCGCGCTAGACCACGGCCAGCGCGTCGAGCAGCGCGGCGGTTTCCGCGTCGGTCCCGACGGTGATGCGCAGCGCGTCGGGAAGCGCCGGAAAGTGGCGAACGAGCACGTCGCGCGCGGCGAGCGCACGGGCCACGGGGCCCAAGTCGGTCCCGGGGCGGCGGGCGAGCACGAAGTTCGCCTCCGACGGCAGCACGCGGAAGCCCAGGCGTTCGAGGCCCGCAGCGAGGACGCCGCGCGTCGCGCGGACGCGCGCGACGTTGGCGCGCATCGTGCCCAGGTCGGCGAGCGCGGCCTCCCCCGCCACCTGCGAAAGGCGGTTCACGTTGTAGGAGTCTTTCACCACGCGCAGCCCGGCGAGCAGCGCGGGGGAGCCGAAGAGCAGCCCGATGCGCAGCCCGGCGAGCGAGAAGGACTTCGACAGCGTGCGCAGCACGACGACGTTCGGGTGGCGGCCGACGAGGCCGAGAGCGTGCTCGCGGGCGAAATCGACGTACGCTTCGTCGACGACGAGCAGCCCGGCCACACGCCCGGCGAGCCGGGCCACCTCGGCCGCCGGGACGAGGGTGCCCGACGGCGAGTTCGGGTTGCAGAGGAACGTGACCCGGGCCTCGGCCGCGGCGAGGGCCGCGGGCAGCGCGAAGTCGTCACCGAACGGCACCCGCACCGCCTCCCCGCCCTGCGCCGCCACGAGGGTCTCGTAGAGGCTGTAGGTGGGGACGGGAAAGGCCACCCGGTCGCCGGGATCGACGACCGCCCGCAGCAGCAGCGCCAGCAGCTCGTCGGAGCCGTTGCCCGCCATGATGTGGTCTTCCGGCAGGCCGTACACCGCGGCCGCCCGCGCCCGCAGCGCGCGGGCCTCGGGGTCCGGGTAGAGCCGCACGCTGCCGTCGAGCGCGCGGGCGAGGGCCTCGAGAACCCGTGGCGACGGGGGATAGGGGTTCTCGTTGGTGTTGAGCTTGACCACCCGGCGTGCGGGGTCGGGCTGCTCGCCGGGAACGTACGCCGCGACGGCGCGCACGCAGGGACGCAGCCAGTCGCCCGGCGCGCGCAGGGCTACTTCACCACCTGGATACGCCGCGGGGGCTGGACCTCCTCGAGCGCGGGCTCGACGCCGAGATACCGCTCGGCGATCCCGATCGCCAGGAACTCGCGCTCGGGCATCGCCGTGAGCAGGTCGACCACGCGGGCCCACCGGTCGCGGTCGGCCCCCGCCATCTCGTAGAAGCGGATCGCGGAATCGACGTTCCTCCGCTCGAGGTGCGCGTCACCGATCGCCAACATGCGCTCGCGGGGAAGCGGCACCGAGCCGACCTCGCAGATCCGGACCACGTCCATCACCCGGTCGCGCTCCATGAGCCGGTCGGCCAGCAGGGCCCAGTCCGCCGGGGTGACCAGGGCGGCGTTCCGGATGAAGAGCTTCATGGCCTTGTCGAGGAAACCGCGTTCCATATAGCGGCGCCCCACGAGGACCTCGGACTGACTGGCAGGCATCGGTGCGCACCCTCCCTGAAAGCCAACCGCGTGCACCACGCCCCGCAACGGCGTCAACTTACTGGCCGGCCCGAGGCTTTGCAACAACGGTGTTCCGAGGCGCTCCGCACAGCACCCGCCGGGCAGGCTCAAGAAGGCCCGTGGCGGTGCCGATAAGCCGGGTACACTGCGCATGCCCGCCAAGTTGAACATCACCTACAGCGCCTACCGCGAGCTGGAGCTCATCCCCCAGAGCCCGCTGCGGCTAATCGGCGAGGCGATCATCGGCCTCGCCGACGACCCCTACCCGACCGGTGCCGCGCTGCTCCAGGGTGTCGGTGGCTGCTACTACCTCGCGATCGACGACTACTACATCCTCTACCACATCGACGACGAGGACGAGGGCGCGCTCACGGTGCTCGGCGTTCTCCAGGGGTCGTACCACCCCCTGCACTAGCCCGGCGCGCTAGGCGAACAGCGCGCGCTCGGCCTCGAAGGCCTCGGCCACGCGCGCGCCGATCTCGAGCAGCGCCGCGTCGTGCACATAGCCCGCGTCCCCGGGCACCGACCCGAAGCCGATCGCGTGCGCGATGCCGTCGGCGGTGGCGAGCCGCGCGGCGAGCGGCGACGCGCCCGGGTTGTGGTGGAACACCACCGCCTCGACGATCGTGCGCTCGACGCCCCAGCGCTCGGCGAGGCAGCCGCCGATCGCCGCGTGGGTGACACCGAAGAGCGCGGTCTCGGTCGCCTCGTCGTGCCGGGTGAGCTGCGCATAGGCGGCCGGGTGGGAGAGGTGCAAGATGAGCCGGCCGACGTCGTGCAGCAGCCCGGCGATGAAGCTCTCTCCCCCGCGCTCCTCGCCCGCGGTGAGTGCCAGCTCGTCGGCCGCGAGCGCGGTCGTCAGCGCGTGCGCCCACAGCCGCTCGGCGACCGCGTCGTCGGGGCGATAGAACTCCCGGCAGGATGCGGCGATCAGGACCTTGCGCAGCGCCTGGAAGCCGACGGCGAGCACGGCCTCGTGCAGCGTCCGCGGTGCGTGCCGCCGGACGTAGCGCACCGACTGCGAGATGCGCAGCACGCGCGCGGCGAGCGCCGGGTCGGTCGAAACGACGCGCGTGAGGTCCTCGACCCGCGCCTCGGGATCGCTCGCCAGCGCCGCCGCGCGCGCGGCCACCGCCGGCATCGGCGGCAGCTCGCAGCGCTCGGCCACGTCACGGAAAATGCGCCCGAGCCGGTTCGACGCGGGCTCCGACGGGGCGAGTTGCACGACCGCCTGCAAAAGCAACTCCCGTGCCGCGGGCGCCGGCCGCCCGCCGGCCTCCCGCGCGACGTCGGCGTCAACCGTTTGGCACCCGCGGTGCGGCGGCGGGCACTCATCCGCCGCCGCTCGGGCGCGGCTCGAGCAGCTCGAGCGCCCGGTCGATCGCCTCGTGCGGGCCGTAGAGGACGACGAGGTCGCCGGCATCGAGCCGTGTCGACCCGTCGGGGGTGGGCTGCGGCGCACCGTTCTTCACGACGCTCAGCACGTTCGCCCCGGTCCGGCGGCGCAGCGCGATCTCGCCGAGCGTGCGCCCGGCCGCCGCGCTCCCCGGCATCACCTGCGCGCTCTCGAGGATGCCCCCCATCACGATCCTGCGGGTCTCGGCCAGCAGCTCCGGCGTGGCGCCGACGCCGCGCAGCGCCTGGTAGTGACCGAGGCGGATCAGCGACTCCTGCACGCGGGCGACGTGGCGGGGCACGCCCAGGTGTCCGAGCAGCCGGACGAACAGCTCGATCGACGTCTCGAACTCGGACGGCACCACCTCGTCGGCGCCGAGCCGCTCGAGCTCGGCGATCTCGGCCACGCGCCGCACGCGCACGAGGATGCGGGCGGATGGGTTCATCTGCCGCAGCAGCGCCACGATCCGGCGCGTGCCCGACGGATCCGTGACCGCGATCACCGCCGCCCGCGCACGCCCCGCGCCCATTTGCTCGAGCACCGCGCGCCGCGTGGCGTCGCCGAAGCGCACCGGCATGCCCTCGGCGCGCCCGGCGGCGACGCTCTCCGCGACGACGTCGACGGCGGCGAACGAGAGCCCGGTCTCGCGCAGCACGCGCGCCACCGCCTGGCCGGTGACGCCGTAGCCGATCACGAGCACGTGGTCGTGGAGCGTTTGCGGGGCCCCCGCGCCGCGGCCGTGCGCGCCGAGCAGCGCGAGCCGGTGCGCCGCCTCGACCAGGAACGGCGTCGCGGCCATGGTGAGGATCGCCGCGCCGAGAAACGCCTGCTCGTGCCGCGTCGAGAGGACACCCGCCGCGACGCCCTGTCGCCCGAGGACGAAGGAGAACTCACCGATCTGCGCGAGGCCGAGGCCCGCGACCACCCCGAGGCGCGCCGAGCGCCACGCGAGCGCGACGATCGTGCCGACGAGCGCGCCCTTGAAAGCGACCGCAGCGAGCATGCCGGCGAGCACGGCGGGCTCCGACGCCAGGACCGCGGGCCGCAGCAGCAACCCGATCCCGGTGAAGAAGATCGCGACGAAGGCGTCGCGCAGGGGCAGGAGCTCGGCGAACACCTGGTGCGCGTAGGGGCTGCCGGAGAGCGCGAGCCCGGCGAGAAAGGCCCCGATCGGGAGCGAGAGGCCGAGCTTCGAGGCGCCGAGCGCGGTCCCGAAGGCGATCACGAGCGCCGCGAGCGGGAACAGCTCCGGCGCGCCCGCGCGCGCCACCCACGCGAGCGCGCGCGGCAGGACGGCGCGGGCGAGAACGAGCAGCGCCGTCACCGCGACGAGCGCGGCGGCGAGCGCGCGCGCCGCCAGGAGCGCGCGCCCGTCCGGACCCGCGAGCACGGGCACGAGGAGGACCATCGGCACGAGGGCCAGGTCCTGGAAGAGGAGGACGCCGGCCGCGGCGAGCCCCTGGGGCGCGTCGAGCTCGCCCCGCTCGTCGTAGAGCTTGAAGACGATCGCCGTGCTCGAGAGCGAGACGAGGAACCCGAGGAAGACCGCGCCGGGCCATGGACCGCCGAGCCGGCGGAAGGCGAGCGCCGTCGCGGCGACCGTGACCGTGACCTGGAGCGCGCCGCACGCGAGCATGCGCGGGAGAATGCGCCGCAGGCGCTCGAGCGAGAACTCGATCCCGACGCCGAAGAGGAGGAGCGCCACGCCCAGCTCGGCGAGCTGGTCGATCGCCTCGGAGTGACCGACCAAGCCGAGCCCCCCCGGCCCGGCGAGGACCCCCGCCACGAGGTAGGCGACGATCGACGGGAGCCGCAGCGCACGTCCGGCGAGCAGCCCCACCGCCGCGACCGCGAGCAGGACGATGACCTCGGCGAAGAGCTGCACCGGCGCCACGATGCAGCCGCGGCGAAGGAGGTCAAGTCGAGCCGTCGTAGCGGCGCGTTCGGTGACAGCCCCGGAGCCCCGTGGTAGGCTGCGCGCCATGCACCACGGGGCGGTCGCCTCCGAGCGCTCGAAGACGCGCGGGCGCACGCGCGCCATGACGGTGGCCGCCGTCGGTGATTCGGCGTGGCAGCGGGGATCAGGGACAAAGTCGCGCTCGTGACCGGCGCCGCCCGTCGCCGCGGCATCGGGCGCGCCACCGCGCTGCGGCTCGCGCGCGAGGGCGCGGACGTCGCCTGTCTGGACATCGCCCGCTCCTACGCCGACTTCCCGGGCCACGGCACCGCGAGCGCCGACGAGCTCGACGAGGTGGTGGCCGAGATCCGCGCGCTCGGCCGCCGCGCGCTCGGGCTGCGGGCCGACGTGTCGTGCCGGGACGAGGTGGAGGCCGCGGTCGCCGAGGCGCACGCGACGCTCGGGCGGATCGACCTCTGCTGCAACGTCGCCGGGGGCGCGAGCCTCGGCATGGGGGTCGGCCCGCTCCTCCAGATCGGCGAGGCCGAGTGGGATCGCGTGCTCGCCGTGAACCTGAAGGGCACGTGGATCGTCGCGCGCGCCTGCGCGGAGCGGATGGTGGCCGCGGGGTGCGGCGGACGGATCGTCAACGTCTCCTCGCAGGCCGGCAAGCGGGGCTTCGCGATGCTCGGCGCCTACTGCGCGGCGAAGGCCGGCGTGATCCTCCTCACCCAGGTGCTCGCGCTCGAGCTCGGCCGCCACGGCATCACGGTGAACGCCGTCTGCCCGGGCACGGTCGACACCGACCTGATCAACCGCGAACACGAGTTCGAGCGCCTCGTCGACGCCGCGGGCGAGGGCTTCGCGCGCTGGGTCGCGCGCGAGATACCGCTCGGCCGGCTCGAGACCGCCGACGAGGTCGCGGGCACCATCGCCTTTCTGTGCAGCGACGACGCGGCTTACGTCACCGGCGAGGCGCTCAACGTGAGCGGTGGGCAGACGATGGTGTGATGCGGGGTTGACACGGGCGCCGGGCCGGACTACCTCGGGCGTGCCGAACCACCCCGGCGCACGACGAAGGGAACCCCACTGTGGACGACGACGGTAGCGGACCAAGACTCGTGCGCCGGGATGGACGAGGCGTCGCCCCGTAGCTGAGGCTCCCGCTCGCGGCCGACGGGCACTCGCGGCTTGGCGCACGCAGCGCGGCAGCGCCCCCCGCAAGGGAGGGATCGCCGCGAAGCCCCGCAGGAGAGTGCCATGCGCCCGAGAATTGCAAACGGCGAGCCCCGGAGCGGCGGCCACGCGGCAGGCACCGCGAGGAACGGAGGCCGCAACGGCGCGCGCGGCCTTCGCTTTGCGGCGCGGTTTCTCCGGCGCGCGCTCGCGCAGTCGCCCCCGGCGATCCGGGTCTCCGCGCTCCTCGCCGAGCTGGCGACCGTCGATGCGGACGTCGCGCTCGAGCGGCTCGGCAGCGCGCGCCAGGGGCTCTCCGAGGAGGAGGCCGCGCTCCGCCTCGACCGTCACGGGCCGAACGTCGTCGCGGCCGATCAGCGGCGCGGGCGTCTACGGCTCTTCGTGCGCGCCTGCCTCAACCCGCTCGTGCTCCTCCTCGCCGTCCTCGCCCTCGTCTCGCTCGCGACCGGAGACGCGCGGGCGGCGATCGTGATGAGCGTCATGATCGTCGTCGGCGTGGGGCTACGCTTCACCCAGGAGGCGCGCGCGGACGCGGCGGCCGAGAAGCTCCGGGCCATGATCCGCGTCACCGCGACGGTCCTACGGGACGGCGTTGCGCGCGAGGCCCCTCTCGCCGACCTCGTGCCGGGCGACGTGGTCCAGCTCTCCGCCGGCGACATGATCCCGGCGGACGTGCGCGTCCTCGCCTGCCGGGACCTGTTCGTGACGCAGGCGGCTCTCACCGGCGAGTCGCTTCCGGTCGAGAAGTTCGAGACCACCGGAACGACCGGCGAGGAAACCACACTCGAGCTCAAGAACCTCTGCTTCCTCGGCACCGCGGTGGAGAGCGGCACGGCCACCGCGGTGGTGGTCGAGACGGGCCCCCGGACCTATCTCGGGACCATCGCCAGCACGCTCACGGGGGCCCCCGTCCCGACGGCGTTCGACCAGGGGGTGGCGCGCTTCACCTGGCTCATGATCCGTTTCATCGCGGTGATGGTCCCCCTCGTCTTCGTCATCAACGGGCTCACGAAGCACGACTGGAGGGAGGCGTTCTTCTTCGCGGTGGCGGTCGCCGTGGGGCTCACCCCCGAGATGCTCCCGATGATCGTGTCGGTGTGCCTGTCGCGCGGAGCGCTCGCGATGTCGGGAAAGAAGGTGATCGTCAAGCGCCTCAACTCGATCCAGAACCTCGGCGCGATGGACGTCCTCTGCACGGACAAGACCGGCACCCTCACCCAGGACCACGTGATCCTCGAGCGGCACTGCGACGTGGCCGGGGACGAGAGCGACCGCGTGCTCCAGCTCGCCTACCTGAACAGCCACTTCCAGACGGGCCTCAAAAACGTCCTCGATCGCGCCGTGCTGGACCACCACGAGGTCCACCACGAGGTCTCGATCCCGGACTGGCGCAAGGTGGACGAGCTGCCGTTCGACTTCTCGCGGCGCCTCATGTCGGTCGTCGTCGAGACCCCGGACGGAGCGCACCAGCTCGTCTGCAAGGGCGCCCCGGAAGAGATCTTCAAGCGCTGCACGCGCTTCGAGATCGACGGGGAGGTTCACGCCGTCGACGACGTGCTCATCGAGGACCTGCGGGAGGAGCACGAGGCGCTCAGCCGCGACGGGTTCCGCGTCCTGGCGTTGGCGTACCGCACGTTCGAGCCACGCCCGACCTACACGAAGGACGACGAGTCCGACCTGATTCTCGCGGGCTACGTCGCCTTCCTGGATCCCCCGAAGGAGACGGCCTCGGCCGCCGTCGAAGCGCTTGGCAGACACGGGGTCGCGGTGAAGATCCTCACCGGCGACAACGACCTCGTGAGCCGCAAGATCTGCGAGATGGTGGGCATGCCGACGGCCTCCGTGCTGCTCGGCAGCCAGATCGAGCACCTCTCGGACGCCGACCTCGGCGAGGCCGCCGAGCGGACGACGCTGTTCGCCCGCATGACGCCCGGGCACAAGCAGCGCGTCATCGAAGCGCTTCAGGCGCGCCGGCACGTCGTCGGGTTCCTCGGCGACGGGATCAACGATTCCCCCGCGCTGCGGGTCGCCGACGTGGGCATCTCCGTCGACACGGCCGTGGACATCGCCAAGGAGGCGGCCGACATCATCCTCCTCGAGAAGAGCCTGCTGGTCGTGGAGGACGGCGTCGTCGAGGGGCGGAAGGTCTTCTCGAACATCCTCAAGTACGTGCGGATGGGGGCCAGCTCGAACTTCGGAAACATGTTCAGCGTGCTCGGGGCGAGCGCGATGCTGCCGTTCGTGCCCATGGCGCCGATTCAGATTCTCACGAACAACCTGCTCTACGACTTCTCCCAAGTGCCCATCCCGACGGACGACGTCGACCCCGAGCTGGTCGCGAGCCCCCGTCCTTGGTCGATGAGCGACATCACGCGGTTCATCCTCTTCATCGGCCCTTGCAGCTCGGTCTTCGATTACACGACGTATTTCATGATGCTTTATCTCTTCCATTGCTGGGACCCGAGCCGCGCATCGCTCTTCCAGACGGGCTGGTTCGTCGAGTCGCTCCTGACCCAGACCCTGATCATCCACGTGATCCGCACGAACAAGGTCCCGTTCCTCCAGAGCCGCGCCAGCGTGCCGCTCCTCGCCATGACCGGCGCGATCATGCTCATCGGCCCGTGGCTGCCCTTCTCGCCGCTCGCCCCGGCACTCGGCCTCACCCGCCTGCCCCGCCTCTACTGGCCGCTCCTCGCGCTCACGCTGCTCGCGTACGTGGCCCTCACACAAGCCGTGAAGGCGTGGCTGCACCAGCGGCGATGGATCTGAGCCGGCGGCTCTGGCCGATGCTCGTGCTCGCGCTCGCCCTGCGTCCCATCGCGTGCGCCGCCGGCGACGCCGCATCGCAGAACTGGAATGTCTACCTCCAGAGCACGGCCATCGTCCAGGGCGATCCGGCGTTTCACGCCCGATACTCCGGCCCCAACAGCCTCCGGAACAACGGCGAGGTCGAGGAAACGGTGACGGCCGACCTGTTCGCCGGTCTGCGGCTGTGGGAGGGCGCCGAGGTCCATCTCGACGTGCTCGCGTGGCAGGGCTTCGGCCTGAGCAAGACGCTCGGCATCGAGGCGTTTCCCAACGGCGACGCGTACAAGCTGGGAACGTCGACTCCCGACGTGATGGCCGCCCGCCTCTTCCTTCGCCAGACCATCGGCCTCGGCGGTCCGCGGGAAGACGTGGACGACGGCCCACTGGCG